>Ga0326727_10003830_pt1 | contig 47002 bp, 39 predicted proteins | sample MB2enrmetagenome_FD_207643 | JGI IMG/M metagenome (GOLD analysis project Ga0326727, IMG submission 207643) | Lab enriched peat soil microbial communities from McLean, Ithaca, NY, United States - MB29MY | ecosystem: Environmental > Terrestrial > Soil > Wetlands > Peat | place: USA: New York... | reverse complement strand
GTCTGCTCGAGCTGAGCCCTGACTATGTGCCGCCTGTCCTCGCCCTTACTTTCCGCGTGTACGGCGATCCTAAGGTGATTTTCGAGAAAGTGGTCGGCGGCGGGAGCGACGCGAGGCTCGCGCTGGCTTATGCCGACTTCATGAGCGCGAATAACGAGTTCGACGCTGCCCACCAAGCCTGGAGCCGGGTGGGCAGCAGGGGCTCAGCGTTTACCTTTGCGGCCATACGACCCTACCTCGAGCAGCTATTGAGTCATGGGCGTTTTCAGGAAGCTCACGCGGTTTGGGTGGAGCTCGAGCGGCGCGGCACGATCGCAAAGCCTCCGGACGGGGGGCAGGGCAATTTAGTGTTCAATGGCGGCTTCGAACAGCCGCCCCTGGGCGCGGGATTCGACTGGCGCTCACAGCCGTCGCCCTACGCTTCCCTTGATTTCGCCGACCCTTCCGCCTATGAAGGGGCGCGCTGCTTACGCGTCGATTTTCCGGTGAGCCAAAACGTTGAACTCGAGCCCGTTTGCCAGATTATCCCTGTGGCCCCTGGACGGGTTTACACCCTCGCGGCATACCTTCGGACCAAAGACATCACCTCCGAGTGCGGACCGCGGTTGAGGGTTGTCGACCCGTATTGTTCCGACTGCCTGAGTGTGTCCACCGAATCGACCAGCGGCACCACTGCTTGGCATTCCGTCAAAGTGAGTTTCACAACGGGGAATCAGACGCAGTTGGTCCGTGTTTCCGTCTGGCGTCCGCGCTGCCGAACCTTCCCGATGGATATCTCCGGAAGTTTCTGGCTGGACGCGGTTTCTCTGCGGGCGGTTGTCGATACCCAGTAGCCAGTCGTCGTATGTTGCTGCGCTCCGCTCGAATCTTCTTGTTGGGGACTCTCTTTGCTGCTCCGCTGGCATTGGGCGCAGTTCAGCCTTTGGCGTGGGGTGTATTGGGAGTTGCTGTAGCCGTTCTGCTGCTGCTCTGGGGAGTCGGATGTGTCCTCGAAAAAACGGTTCGCGTTTACTGGTCGCCGATCTACCTGTCCGCGGCGGCTTTTCTTGCGCTCGCCGCGGTCCAGTATGCGGGGGCACTGACGCTCGATCGAGCGGCCACAAAAGAAGCGCTGTGCAAACTGGCGACGGATGTGCTCGTCTTCTTCCTCGCCGGGCAATTGCTGGCGGTAGCTGCCGGGCGCGAGTGGCGCAAGATGGGATGGGCAATTACTCTCTACGCTTTTGCCATGGGGCTGTTCGCCACGCTCCAGTTCTTCTCCAGCCACAACCTGATCTATTGGTCCATACGATCTCCTGGCTATACGTTTGGGCCTTACGTTAACCACAACCATTACGCAGGCCTGATGGAGATGCTGGTTCCGCTCGCGGTGGCGGGCGTCTTGCCGGGGATTCGCAAAGACGCTTCGGCGGTGTTACTTGGCTTCCTCGTTCTGATCCCCATCGCATCTCTGCTGCTTTCGGGTTCCCGCGGAGGCCTTGTCTCCCTCATGGTGGAGGTCCTGTTGGTCGCGGCCCTTGTCTTCCTGTACGCACCTCGGCGCATGCGTAAGACCGCCGCTGCCGTGGGGGCATCGGCGATTTTTGCCGCCGCGCTCCTGTTCTTCTGGATGGCGCCGCGTCCAATCGTGGAGCGCTTAGCGACGATGGCAGACGCGACAAAGTCGCCCGAGGTGACATTGGCGGAGCGGGCGAATGTGGCCAGGGACGCTCTTCGGATTTTCCGGGATCGGCCGTGGGTGGGGAGTGGGCTCGGTAGCTTTGAGACGGTCTTCCCCAAGTACCAGAGTTTCCCGAGTGAGTTCACCTGGGACCACGCCCACAACGACTATGCTGAGGCGCTTGCGGAAACGGGTGCTGCCGGCGGGGCCCTGATTTTGTTTGCGCTCGGGTTGTTCTTCTGGCTGGCCGGCAGGAATCTGCGCGAACGCCTGCGGCATTCTGTTGGGTGGATTCAGGTCGGGGCCGCGCTCGGCTGCTGTGGACTGCTCGTGCACAGCTTTGTTGACTTCAACCTACACATACCCGCCAACGGCGCGTGGTTTGCAACCTGCGCGGCGTTGGCCACACTCCGAACGCCGGCGCCTTTAATTGAGCTTGCTGGGTAGTAGAAAGGTGGAAACCATGCCTTCGGAATCTCGCATCCAGATTGTGTTTGCAAGCATGTTCGGGTGCCTGCTCTTGTTCTTACCTGCGAGCCAGGCCGCAGGAGAACAACCGCTTGGCCGAGTTCTTTATTCCCACGCTACGAGCTTGAGGGGGGTGCCTGTCCCAGGGTCCGAAACCATTGTCACCGGTGATGTGCTCACCACCTCGGCGGAGGGAAGCGCGCTTGTGGAACTCGAGCAGGGAACAAGGGTGAAAATAGCAGAGAACAGCTCCATCCGCTTTCTCCAGGACGGGGAGATGGTGCGCGCGGAGTTGCTTTCAGGCGCGGTCGTTTCCGAGAGCGTCGGCAAACCGACCATGATCGTGAGCACGCCCACGTATCAGTTCGCCCCCGGACAAGAGAAAGAGTGTCGCTACAGTGTTCAGTTGTCGAGGGAGCAAGCGACCGTCGCTGCCGCCATGCAAGGGAATGTAATCGTCAAGGCGCGGGAGGCGGGCGGAAGCTATATCCTACGGGAGGGAACCTATGCGGTCATCTCCCCCGGGACGACAGGAGTCCCTGACCAAGCCACCGCCGCAGGCGGGCAGCTCGGCACCCAACTCGCCGGCACGGTCATTAACGTCATTCCCGACGGTGTCGTACAACGCGTGGGGAAAGGCGCGGAGATTCCGCTTAAGGTCAACGATGAGGTCGGCTGGGAAGATGTAGTTCGGACTTTACAGGACGGCCGATTGCGGATCGCGCTGTCGGGTGGCCCTTTCTTGAATCTTGGGACTCGCTCGACCATGAAGGTGGTCAAGCACGATCCCAAGATGCGGCAGACTCAGATCGAATTAACTTCGGGCGCGATGCGAGTTTGGGTGGTCAAACTGGACCAACCCGGCTCGAGCTTCAAGCTGCAAACACCCACGGCGGTAACGGGTGTGGTCGGGTCTGACTTCATCGTCGAAGCGCAACCTTTCGCCACGAGAGTCTATTGCATCGAAGGAATGGTTTCGGTTCGCAATATCGATCCGGCCGTCACGGGGCAGGTCATCTTGCACGCGGGTGAGTTCGCTACGGTAGCCCCCGGGCTGTCCCCAACCAAACCGGTGAAAGCACCCGATGCGTTGTTGCAGAGCGAAATCGACCAGACGATGGTGCCGCCTGCGGCCGCCGGGCGGAGACGATTGGCGGCCGGCTGGCACATTGGTTCGCTCACCGAGGCGCAGACGATTGGAGTGCTCGCAGAGCTTGCGGCAGGAGCCACGGCGGATATCGCCGTTCCGCTACTCACGGCACCTTCACCCAGCCCGAGCAATCCATAGCAAGGAGCTGGCCTGGGTCTGTGTGCCCCGGCCGTGCGCTCTCGGCCATGTGGCCCCAGGCTTAAGTTGGACTTTTCTTACCTTCTCCCGTTGTTTAGAGTGAGGCTGGCGTGCATTGGGGTCGTATATAGTGCAGTAACATGTGTGATACAAGGAGTGATGAGCATGACATGGCGAGCAAGAGGATCATGGCTGCGCCTCGTATCGCTTGGGCCTGCCGGCGATAGGGCGCCTGGCCGTTTCCATTTTTCAATGCCGGGGTTGCTGTTGATGGGCCTGACGGGTCTCCTTTGTGCTCACGGCGCTTCGCCCGCAGCTTGGCAAAAGGGGAACGCCGGCGAACCCAAGGCCGACGCCAATGGCGTGGTTGAGCAGGAGGCTTTGAAGGCCGAGGAGACGCTCATCTGTCCCAGCGACTTGTTATTCATTCAGGTGTTCGATGTGGAACAGATGACGCATGAATACCGCGTAAGTGGAGCGGGAACACTGGACTTCCCTCTTCTCACCGCGCCGGTTCGGGTGGCCGGTTTGACGCCCGAGCAGGCGGCTGAAGTCATTTCGCAGAAGTGCAGAGAGGCGGGGGTGCTCAGCCATCCCCAGATCAGCGTGACCGTGCGCGAGTCGCGAGTTCACGCGGTGGCCATCGCGGGGGCCGTGAAGAACCCGCAGATTTATCCGGTGTTTGGTCGCATCACGCTCCTGGATATTCTCACCCTAGCCGGGGGAGTGGCGGATGACGCGGGCTCCTCGGTAACCATAAATCGCGGCGAAGTCTCCCGCCGGGTGTTGGCCTCGGAGGCCGGAGGGTCGGAGGGGGCAGGGAAATCATCACCCCCTCCGCCCACCGTGACCATCAATCTCCAGCGGCTGCTGGAGACGGGCGATCCGAGTTTGAACATCGACGTTTACCCGGGCGACCGCGTGACCGTGCAGCGCGCTGGAGTCGTTTACGTGCTGGGGGCGGTAAACAAAGCGGGCGGCTACGTGTTGAGCGAAGCGCGGCAGGATATGACGGTCCTGAAAGCTATCGCCCTGGCTGGGGACCTTAAATCCACCGCCAAGGGGAAGAAAACCCTGATCCTTCGTCCCGACCCCTCCGCTCCCCACGGCCGGGAAGAGATTCCCATTAACTTGCAGGCCATGCTGAAGGGTCATGCTCCGGACCGGCCCTTACAAGACAACGATATTCTGTTTGTGCCCGACAGCGCCGCCTTGAAGGCGCTTCATAGATCAGCGGACGTTGCGGCGACGACCGCTGGACTGGCCCTGGTTTATCATTGATGCTCTTTGTGGCCAAGAATGTAGAGGCGCGTCTATCCGTCAACTGACGGACCACTTGGTCCGTCAGGTGATGAGGAGTAAAATCCCTTGGCGATGTAGAATCGCCGCTAAAAGGCTTCTGTTAATTTTGGCAAAGGCGGTTTCACGACATGGCTGAACACGAAGAGTTAGTTCCTGCCGAGCGCAGACATCCGGAACGGGTTAACCACCGGCTGGATTCCGTTGTCGACTCGGGGCCGGAAGGCTCCGAAGACTTTTCCTATATACGGGCCTACTGGCTGATTCTATGGAAGCACCGCTGGACGGTCCTGACGGTTGTGGTCGTGATAGCGACGCTGGAGGCGATTGTTTCCTTCAAGACGCAGCCGGTTTATGAGGCGACAGCGCGCGTCGAGGTTGAGGCCGAAACGCCACAAATCCAGTCCCTCAGTGACCTCTACCGGGGTGAGCTTGGTTATACGGACGACGCTTTCCTGCAAACGCAGGTCAATGTACTGCAAAGTGAAAACCTGGCTTGGCGAACCGTTCAGGAACTGGGTCTGAGAGAAAAGGCGGAATTTGTTCCTGCGGGCGGGGGCGGCAAGCCCTCCCCGGCGGGTTCTCCGAGTGCGGCGCAGAACGGGCTGATCCAGGCGTTCCGCGGACACCTGCGTGTGCAGTTGATGCGCGACAGCCGCATGATCGAGGTCACTTTCGACAGCACCGACCCTCAGCTCGCAGCGCGGGCGGCCAACATCCTGGTGAACAACTACACCGAATACAATTTTCATCAGAAATACGACGCCACCCGGCAAGCTTCCGGATTCATGGAGCAGCAACTGGACGAGTTGAAAGCCAAAGTGGAGAAGTCGCAGCAGGCCATGGTCGATTACGAGCGCCAGAATCTGATTGTGGATATCGGCGATAAACAAACGGTGGTCGAGCAGAGGCTGGCGGCTTTGAGCCAGGACTTGACCACCGCCCAAAGCGAGCGCATGCAAAAGCAATCGCTTTACGAGTTGCTGGCTGGCAACTCATCCGACGCCGCCTTCACGGCCCAGGATGAGCTGCTGCAACGTCTGGACGAGAAGTACGCCGACTTGAGAGAAGAGTACGTGGACGCTTTGGGGCAGTACGGACCTAATTTTCCCAAAGTCAAGAGACTCCACGACCAGTTGGAGGAAGTCCAGTCCCTCGTCGAACGCGAACGCAAGCGTATTCTAGCCCGAACTCGCAGCGACTACATGGCTGCCCTAGGCCGGGAAAGGCTTTTGTCCGCCGCGGTGGCCCATGAGAAGGAGGAGGTGGGAAAGCTCAATCAACTCTCCATCCAGCACAACCTCTTGAAACGCGAGTTTGAGACCAACCAACAGCTCTATGCCAGCCTGCTCCAGCACCTGAAAGACGCGACAGTCTCAGCGGGCTTGAGAGCGACCAACATCCATCTGGTCGATTCGGCGTTAGTCCCCACGTATCCGGTGCGGCCCAGAATCATGTACAACATTGCGATCAGTATCCTGGTGGGACTGGTGCTGGGGGTTACGCTCGCGCTGGTCATGGAGAGCCTGGATACTTCCATCAAGAGCGCCGAGCAGGTGGAGCGGATAGTCGCCGCCCCGGCCGTGGCCGTGATCCCGCTCGCGCGCTTCCCCCGGCTAAGGATGGGGGGGAACAAGAGCCAACCCCAGGATGGCGGGGTGGAATCGATCGTTTTGAGACATCCCGCCTCCTCCCTGGCCGAGTCTTTCCACATCCTGCGCACGGCGGTTCTGCTCTCGAGTTCTCCGCACCCTCCCCAGTCTTTGTTGGTGACCAGCGCTCAGCCCGGCGAGGGCAAGACTTGCACCGCGGTCAACCTGGCCTTGGGGCTCGCCCAGCGCGGCGCACGGGTGGCGGTGGTGGACGCAGATATGCGCCGCCCCGGGATCTGCAGGGCGCTGGCGCTCTCGGAGAATGGCGCGGGGCTCTCGAGTCTTCTTTCCGGCGCGCACAGCCTGGATGAGGTTTTGCGCCAATTTGAGCCGTTGCCTAATCTCTGGCTGCTTCCGGCCGGCCCCAAGCCTCCCAACCCGGCGGACTTGCTCTCCTCACCCACTATGGAAAAACTCTTACAGGAGCTGCGCGGCCGCTTCGAGCACGTGGTGTTGGACTCCGCCCCTTTGCTGTTGGTGGCGGACCCCACGATTCTCTGCGGCATGGTCGATGGCGTGCTGCTGGTGGTGGAAAGCGGAGCCACGACGCGCCGAGGCCTGCTCCGCGCCCAGAGGATTCTGGAGAGCAGCGGCGGAAGAATTCTGGGCACAGTCCTGAATAAGTGGGATGCGCGGAACGAGGGCTACTATAGCTACTATGGCTCATACTACAGAGGTTATTACCGCGGCTATTATGGCGCCTATCATCATTACGGAGCCGATGGGAAGCCTTGAAGCCGCTGCGAATTCCTCCTCTGGTCTGGTCTCTTCATGGAAATTACTTCAGCCGCCTTCAGGGGCGGGATTTCTCACCGCGAATCGTTAAGGGCGGGGTTAAGACCCCGCCCTTAACGAACCGGAACGACGACTCAACGGTGAAGGGGATGTGGTGAATTTCTCGGCAATTTCCGACAAAACGCTTGTGGGAAAGCTCCTGCGATCACCCCTAGACCTCATCCCGCGTAACACAGTGGTTCCAATTCTTCAGGGCAGCCTGAAGGGCCGGAAGTGGATTGTAGGTTCTAGCAACCATGGTTGCTGGCTGGGCAGCTATGAATACGATAAGCGCCTAGCGTTTGAACGGGTCGTAGGAGATGGCGGAGTGGTCTTCGATATAGGCGCGCACGTGGGGTTCTACACGCTTCTGGCCTCGGTGCTCGTTGGGCCCTCTGGAAAGGTGATTGCCTTCGAGCCGGTACCGAGAAACGTACGCTATCTGCAAGCGCACCTACGAATCAACCATGTCTCCAACGTGGAGCTTATTGAGGCAGCGGTTTCCGATCGTATGGGGGTAGCCTCCTTCGACGAGAGCCCTGGAAATTCGACGGGCCACCTCGCTTGTGGTGGGTCGCTCCGAGTGAAAACTGTAGCTCTCGATCAACTTATTTGAGCGGGGGAAGTGCCCGCTCCTACCTGCATCAAGATCGATGTTGAAGGCGACGAGGCGCTTGTCCTGCAAGGTGGCAAGTCTGTTCTGTCGGATCTCCGCCCGCGCATTTTCCTGGCAACGCACGGCAGCGAAGTACACCGCGAGTGCTGCCGATTACTGCGCTCAGTGGGATATGAGCTGAAACCTATAAACGGGCGGAGCCTCGAGGAGACTGACGAGATAGTTGCCTTTCGGCCAGCGGGCCGTTCTTGAGGTCGGCGGGTTTTTGTCTCAAATGAGTGACTTCGGCGTCAAAGCGTTTGAAAGGTACGCGGAGTTGCGTCCGGGGCATCGCCTCCCTTTCACCCCTGCGGATTTGTTGGCCGGTAATGAGCCCGTCTTTCGCAAGCTCTTCGCCGCTTATCTTCCTGGCAAAAAGGACGCGCGAATTCTCGATTTGGGTTCCGGGTGCGGCGAATTTCTCTACTTTCTCCAGCGTGCAGGCTACGAGTCGGCGGCTGGCGTCGAGTTGGACCCGAAACAGGTGGAGATAGGGCGAAGACTGGGGGTCAGGAACCTGAGCTGTGGGGACGCGCGTGAACTGCTCCAGGACTCTTCAGGACAGTTCGACTTCATTTCGGCCATCGATGTGCTGGAGCATTTCCCCAAACACAAGGCCTTTGAGCTCCTGGAGCTCATCTACGCTGCGCTGCGGCCGGGCGGCAGGTTTCTCTGCCAAGTCCCCAACGCCGCCACCTTTTATCTTCCCCTCTTCTTCATGGATTTCACCCATGAGACACCTTTTGCGCCCAGCAGCCTGAAGCAGGCTTTGGAGATGGCCGGCTTCGCAAATGTCCGCGTATCAGGGATGGGACCCGTGGTGCACGGAGTGAAAAGCGCGGTTCGATTTCTACTTTGGAAGCTCATCGAAGCAGGCCTGCGCTTTGTCCAGACAGTGGAGGCGGGGCCCAGGGACCGCCTGTCCGGAATCTTCACGGCGGCAATATTCGCGGTGGGAGACAAGGTGTGAGGTCCCTCGGCTTGGCCCGTTTCATGTCTTCACGTGAATTGGGTTTATGTGCTGTCGCAGTGAGGGACGATTGGGATCGCCCAACGGTGATTGGATGGATGCTTCATCTTTGAGACGGGTCGGGAGGGAGGCGTTTTGGGTAGGGCTGGGCCAAGCTGTGGCGGCGATAGGCGCCATTGTTGGCGTGCGTTTGCTCACCGGGTTCATGAATCCCACCGCTTATGGCCAATTGGCATTGGCACTAACGATTGTGATGTTTTCCCAACAATTGATCCTAGGTCCATTGGGTCAGGCGTTCATGCGCTACTTCGCGCCAATGCAAGAAGCCAATAAGCTGCCCGCTTTTTTTCGTGCAGCCCTGGTCCTGCTAACTCACGCTTCCGGACTTATCCTGTTTTTCGCGGTCTTGTCGATCCTGGGACTCTGGGCAATTGGTGAGGTTCGGTGGGTCCCGGTGGTGTTCTTGGCATTTCTGCTGGCTCTGGTCAATGGCTATAACGGCGGAATGGATGCCGTTCAGAATGCTGCCCGGCACCGAATCGTTGTGGCTTGGCACGACGGCCTTGGCCAGTGGGCGCGGGCCGCCATGGCGATTTTTCTGATTGTTATACTGGGGTCGTCGGGCACTGTGGCGCTGCTGGGTTACACGCTGGGAGCCGCCCTGGTTATTACCTCGCAGCTCGTATTCCTGAGGAAGTTCCTCCTAAAAGGCATTCCTCGAACCGCAGAGGAGAAGGATATCGGGCAATGCGTGCAGCAGATGCGCGGGTACGCCTGGCCATTCGCCGGCTGGGGCCTGTTTTCCTGGGCGCAACTGGCGTCAGACCGCTGGGCCTTGCAGGCGTTCGCCGCCACCGGCGTCGTTGGACTCTATGCGGCCTTATTTCAGGTGGGCTACAGCCCCATTTCTTTGCTGACAGGATTGGCGGTGCAATTGTTTTCACCCATTCTGTTCAGTCGGGCTGGAGATGCTTCCGATCCAGGGCGACTGAAACACGCCCACCGGCTGAACCATCTATTGCTTGCCGGCTCTTTGGCCCTCACCTTCGTCGCCACCCTCATAGCTTTTCTCCTTCAAAATCTAATTTTTCGACTGGTGGTAGCGCCCCAATATCGCCAGGTAGCAGGATGGTTGCCATACATGGTGTTGGCGGGCGGCTTGTTCGCTTCCGGCCAAATCGCTTCATTGATATTCATGACCGCCGGTAAGACGAAGCGCTTGTTGGCGCCCAAAATTGGCACCTGCGCTCTGTGTGTGCTGTTGAATATTGTGGGGGCTTATCGGTTTGGGCTGGCCGGTGTTGTGCTCGCCAACGTAACTTTCTCAACGGTTTACTTGATCTGGGTTTCAATTCTGGCGCGAAGGCAGGTGCGAGCGGAACTTCCCATCGGTTCCGAGAATGCTGCATGGGGACTAGGTGGAACGAGGTCGAGCGCAACATAGTGCTTAGCTGCCGTCACCTCAGGCCGAGGCACTCGGCCCAGCCGCCCTCCCGGGAGCATCGTTGGTCGGCAATGCTTGGCCGTGGGGGGAAGAATTTAGAACAGACAACGCCCGATAATGTTCCCGAGATTGAAATCCTTCGCAAAGCACAGTAAAGCAGTACGCAGCGTCCTGAATTGGATGACGCAGGTTGCTGATCCGGTCCGGGCGGTCTGGGGGATTTGCGCTTATCCGCGGTTTGTCGTGGATTGGTTTCGATACTCGCGCATGCCGAATGCGGAGCCCATGCGATTGGCGGACGCATTTCCCCAGCTCCATGACCGGAGGCCGACCACTCCCATTGACGCCCACTATTTTCATGTCAATGGCTGGGCTATGCGGCGGATTGTATCGACGCGACCGCGGTTCCACGTGGACGTCGGCTCTGAGGCAATCTTCGCAAACCTGCTGGGCGGGGTCGTCCCTGTCATGTTCCTCGATTACCGTCCGCTGGAGGCCAGACTCCCGGGGCTTATCTGTCTGGGTGGAGACCTTCTCCGGCTACCCTTTATGGACCGCTCTTTGTCTTCTGTTTCTTGCTTGCACGTAATCGAGCACATCGGCCTGGGCCGCTATGGCGACGCTCTCGATCCAGCAGGCACAAGGAAAGCCACGCGAGAGCTAGCCCGTGTTTTAGGCCCGGGAGGGAACTTGTTCCTGGCTGCTCCGGTGGGCAAACCCCGCCTTTGCTTTAACGCGCATAGAATCCACAGTGCGCAGGAAATCCCTGAGATGGTGCCCGAGCTTGAATTGGTGGAGTTCTCGGGCGTTCATGATGGCGGCCGGTATGTGGAACAAGTGGAGTTGTCAGCTTTCCAGAATAGTGAATATGCTTGCGGCTTCTTCTGGTTTCAGCGGCCGCAGGACTTCCCATCTGGAGGAGTCGCGTGACGCCGCCGCCACGGCCACGCAGAGCTGAATGCAGAGCAATCCGGTAGAGGGAGCGGCTGATATCAGGGGCGCCCACCCGTGCCGCCTCGTGGTACGAATTAAGGGTGGCCTTGGAAACCAGATGTTCCAATACGCTGCTGCGCTGGGTGTCGCAGTCCGCAATGAAATACCGTTGTACCTGGATCCATATACCGGATTTGCCAGGGATGCATACGAACGTTCCTTTCGCTTGGACCACTTCAGGCTCAGCAGCCGTTTGCTTCCTCAAGGCGAATGCTACGACCTGTTGCAAAAAAGCCGGTACATCAGGGCGTATCGCGGATACCGGGAGCAATTCCGTACGCGATGGTTGGGCGCGAATTTTGATCCGGCCGTTTACAACCTTCGCGTACGGCGCGATGTGGTGCTCGAGGGATACTGGCAGAGCCCCCGTTTCTTTGAAGACGTCTCCAGCCGCATTCGGGATGAATTCAGGATTCAACATGAGTTGTCGCCTGAGACACGCGCTGTTGCTAAGGAAATCGAAGCGGCGCCGGCTTCGGTCTCGATTCACCTACGGTGTCTACATGGCTGCTCTGCAACGGGCAAGAAAGTGGGTAACTCCCGCTTTATTTGCGGCAACGAATACTATCGCAAGGCGGTACAACATATTCAGCCGTTCGCCGGTTCGCTGCGGGCGTACGTGTTTGCGGACGGCCCGTTCCGGTCGGGCGATCTTGATCTACCGTGCCCCATGCGAATTGTCACTCACAACGGAGCCGACCGAGACTACGAAGATCTCTACTTGATGAGCGTCTGCCGACACCACATCATCGCCAACAGCAGTTTTAGCTGGTGGGCAGCCTGGCTGGGGCGACACGAGGGAACGATTGTTTGCGCGCCAGCTAACTTTGCGCCTCACAAAGCCCCCCTTGTGCGCGATGTGTACCCTTGGGATTGGATAGTTATTTAAAACCACGGTCTGCACTCATCTCGAAGGTCGCTTTTCAGGGTCTCAACCTGTATCACGGGCAATCGTCCGGGCCGGGTCCTCTTAGCTTAGAGCAGGCCAGTAATCGGACACTATGGGAATAATGAAGGAATTGGCGAAGAACTCGCTCAAAAGCGTCGGCCTCTACCCCGGGCTTCAAGAAGTCCGCAGGCGGATTCGTCGGTCCCTACCGCGTGATGTGCGGAGGCGAGGGGATGCGGCGAGGTTCTATTCGCAATTCATCCGGGATGACGACCTGTGTTTCGATGTGGGCGCGAATATCGGAGATAGGACCGAAATCTTCCTGATGCTAGGCGCAAGAGTCGTCTGCGTTGAGCCCCAAGCGGAATGCCTGCGGTATCTCCGTAGGCGATTTCATAAGAACCGCCGAGTCCTCATAGTGGACAAGGCTCTGGGAGATGAGGAAGGATTCAGTCAGCTCTACGTCTGCGACGAGGCGTCTACAATCTCAACCATGTCCACTAGTTGGGTGAAGGAGAGTAGGTTTTCGAAGGACTTTACCTGTTGGAAAACCCAGTCGGTTGCTTTGACGACCCTGGATGCTTTGATCAGAAGACATGGCATGCCGACCTTCTGCAAGATAGATGTCGAGGGTTACGAGCAAACCGTTCTTAGAGGGCTCACCGAGCCCATTCCCTACGTGTCCTTCGAGTTCACGCGTGAGTTCTTCGATGCTGCTACAAGGTGTGCAAATCGCCTATCGGCCATTGGCAATGCAAAGTTTGACTTCTCGCTCGGTGAGTCAATGCGCCTGGTGCTGGACACCTGGGTAGAACCTTCGGAACTATTCAAGGCACTCAGCGCGATCGAGGACGATCTCTTGTGGGGCGACGTTTATGCTAAGTTTGAGTAAGGCTGAGGCATTGGCCGTTGGGAACAGGGGCCCGTTAGCGGCCAGCGGTGGAAAAGCCGCGCCGACAAGCGGGGTCGCCACGAGGCCCTTCGGGCTCCTCAGGATGGTAATGGAATGACGTTTTTGGGCGACTCGTCACACCGAACCTGGTTCTGGCCTCAGGAATGAAAGTTCTTGTCGGAGGTCCACAGTATCCCGACTCCTTCGGTCGCAGTACCGCGGTCACCCTGGAGCAGATGGGGTACCAAGTCGGCAGCGGAGTTCCCGAGCTGACGAGAGGGCTGCCGGAGCATAAGTTCCTCTCCTTGCTCGAGGGGAGTTAAGTTGCTCCCTCGTCTCGGAAAGCGCCTGCGGGGGCGCCCCGTGCGCGCGTGGAAAAGAAAGAGCCTGACGTGACGCTCGTGACCTGTGGCGAGCTTAGCGCTCCCGGACGGTTGGGCGGTAGCGCGACCGGTCGGCGCCGGACCGGCGGCGGCTTGCGGACACACGTGGGCATCCGGGGAGATCAGAAGCTAATTTAGGCCCATCGATGCGAACTCTGTTGATTGGGAATATGACTTTTTACCATGTCGGCGCATATTTCCGCAACGCGCTTCAGGCGCTCGGCCAACCGCACGTGGCCCTGGACCAGAGTGTGTACGAGCCGACTGGATGGCCGCCTATTGTTCGCAAGGTGGCTTACCGACTTATGGGAAGGCGGCCGTCAGGCTACTGGCGCCTTAATCGCGATATCCTGACTGCCGCTCGCGACCTCCGACCGGAAATGGTCCTCATCACCGGAGCGGCTGCCGTGGCTGGGTCAACTCTACGCCAACTGAAGGAGCAGATGGGGGCAGTGCTAGTCAACTATGCGACCGACGATCCCTTTAATAGGCTTGCATGCCCGCCCTGGGTGGCGGTGAACATCCGGCTCTATGACCTCTATGTGTCGACCAAGCGGGCCATCATGGACGACGTGCGCGCCGCCGGATGCCGCCAGGTGGCTTTTGTTCCTTTCGGCTATGAGCCTTCTCTCCACTTCCCGGAGAAGTTCGGTTCGGCCGAGGAATCCGAGAAGTTCAATTGTGATGTGGTGTTCGTGGGGGGCGGCGACCGAGTCCGTTATCCCTACTTCGAAGCACTGGTCCGCGCGATTCCCGATCTTCGCCTGCACATTTATGGCGCTTACTGGGACAGGAATCCCACTCTCGCGCGCTATCATCGAGGATTCGCGCTAGGCCGGGACTACCGCTTGGCACTGCGCGGGGCGAAAATTGCTCTTTGCCCGCTGCGGCGGGCCAACCGTGATACCCACACGATGCGATCCTTCGAGGTCCCGGCCTGTGGGGCCTTCATGCTGGCCGAGCGCGCAGCGGAGCACCAGGAATTCTTCAGGGAGGGCGAGGAAGTCGGGTATTTCAGTTCGCCGGCGGAGCTGGTGGAAAAGGTGGGATATTATCTCAACCACGATAGTGAACGGCAACGCATGGCCAAGGCGGCTTACCGGAAGGTTACGACTGGAAACCACACCTACGCCCATCGGCTCCAGCAAATCCTGGAGCTGGCAGCTCCGTTCACGCTCCATTTACAGAGGCCTGCGCAATAAAGCGAGACGGCACGCGTAGCGCCGGCATCTTGCCGGCAGCGCTGGGTGCCGCCGGGTCGGCGGCCCTACCAAGAATCCCGTCACTATGTTTTGCGAACGCAAGTAAGCAAGGGTACGTTGGGGATTGTGTGAGAGCAAGTCTGCCAGTGAACGCGGGAATACACGACAAGGTAGTGAGTCCCGGCGAGGGGCGTCGCCCCCTTTCCTTGGCGATCGTTCTTTCGCACCCCGTGCAGTATTTTTCGCCGCTGTTTCGGGCGCTGGCGGCCCAGCCTGGTTTGGAGCTGATGGTGTATTACGGGTCGCGGCGGGGCACGGTCCCGCTGGTCGATCCCGGCTTCGGAAAGGCCTATGCCTGGGATGTTCCGCTGCTGGAGGGGTACCGCTACAAATTCCTACCCGGCCTCTTTGGCGACGCGGATAACACGCCTCCGACGCGGCAACTTAATCCGTCGATCGTGAACGAGATTACGCCTCGCCGCTATGATGCAGTATGGGTTCACGGGTACATGGGGAACGCTTCTTGGCTGGCCATGCTGACTGCACTCATGAAAGGCGTGCCCGTGCTCATGCGGGGCGAGTCACACCTGCGCGTGGACCCGCCTTCCGCAGCGAAGAAATGTGTAAAGTACCTCGCTCTGCGGGCGCTATTCAGCCGGCTGGCCGGCTTCCTTTGTATCGGCACCCTGAACAAAACCTATTATCAACACTTCGGTGTGCCCGATAGCCGTCTCTTTTGGTGCCCCTACACGGTGGACAACGCGTTTTTCCGGCATCACGCTGAAATTCTGGCACCCCAGCGCCACGAGCTTCGAGCCCAATGGGGCGTCCACGATGACCGGCCATTAATCCTCTTCGCCGGGAAGTTAAGGCCAGTGAAGCAGCCGCTATTACTTCTTCAGGCCTACCGGCGCGTACGCCAGAGGTGCAGTTGCGCTCTCTTGATGGCCGGCGATGGGCCACTGCGCGGCGAGCTGGAGGCCGAAATCCGCAGAAGCGCCATACAGGACGTTCACATCACGGGCTTTCTCAACCAAACCGAGATCCCAAAGGCTTACGCGGCCGCAGACTTGCTGGTGCTCCCCTCTCGCGCCGAACCCTGGGGTTTGGTAGTGAACGAGGCGACGAATTTTTCGCTTCCTATTGTCGTGAGCGACCGCGTCGGGTGCGGTCCTGACCTCGTCCGGTCCGGGGTCAACGGTGAAGTATTCGAACACAACTCCGCTGGCGCACTCGAAACGGCTCTTGAGCGATGTGTCTCGCAGCCGGAGCGGCTCGTGAAGCTCGGCCGTGCGTCGCTCGAGCGCATTCGAGAGTGGGGCCTGCCGGAGACCGTGAGGGGCATTACCCAGGCGCTTAACGCGGTGGCGGGCAATGCCGTTTGAGCAATGGATGAGGAAGCGGGAACGTTACGGAGACTAGACAAAGGCGTTCAAAGTAAGGCCGACCAGCGACTTATCAAAGCGTGGGATCTTGAGGCCACTATCAAGTCTGTCGAATCATCCCTACTTAAGATCAAAGCTGAAATCCCTCGCCGGACCGCCTCGGCCGGGGAGTTCGCGGGACCGGGTGAAGGGGGTTCTTCATCAGCCGCCATTCAGGGACGATTGTAGATAATTCAGTGTGCCACTACACCAGGCCGGTACTTCGACAGGTTGCCTGATGGATACCTCCTTATGGAGCAGAGAGAATTCCCATGAGCGATAGCGGTGTGGTGACAACGACGTACCTCCGAGGCCGGTCTTGGGGTGCACGGCTGCCAAGAGACAACAGCGTGCCGCTTGCCAAGTGGTATCGGTTGCGGTTCCATCGCCCGTCTTTCATGCTCATCCTGGCTGTGTCAGGCCTTTTCCCGGTCGTTACAGCCTTCTTCTCAGGCGAGGCGGCGGTCGATTATGGGAAGTATGTGGGTGTGTACCTCTTCCTTCTCTCCCTGGCGGTCCTGCTGCCCCTGGCATTCAGGGCGAATACGGCGAGTGGCTCCCTTCCGCTTCCTGCCGCTCCCTTCGTGGCGCTGAACTTTCTCTATTTCGTGGTGGGTACGCTGATGTTGTTCGCCAGTCCGAGAGCGCGCGGTGTGAATATATCGCCGTCTGAGGTGCCTGTCGCGATGCTTCTTCTGGCCATCGGCTTCGCACTTTATGCCGCAGGCATCGCGCTCTCAGGCAGCGGGGTCAAGAAGTGGTTTCCCAAGGCGCGGGATATTGTCACCGTGCGGGGCATGGGCATTTTGGTGACGGTCATTGCAGGAGTGATTTGGGTCCTGCGGTTGCACTTCGCCTCCCAGGGCTTTGGAATCACCCACGCCGGTGGTTTTGAACTTTTAGCGCGGAACACGCAGGCAACGGCTACAGCGCTGACTGAAATTCAGTACGTGCCCGTCTCTCTCTGTGTTGCGAGGCTTTGCAACCGCACTCTCCCCCGCAGCAAGGTTGTGCCCTGGCAGATTGGTCTAGCGGCCGTGCTGACGTCGGATGCGTTTTACTACGTGTGGATCGGCTCGCGGTTGTACCTGTTCATGGAATTCCTGATAGTTTTATGGGCTATGTGGTTGCGTCTTCTCCCGCAGTTCTCCCGCCGCTGGTATCTCTATACAGGTCTGGTGCTGTCGCTGGCGGTCCCGGTCGTCTACGCCCAGCGCGCCGCTCTCGTATATGTATCCCCGCGTGCCGGGGAGAATCAACTGGTGTTTACGCGTGACTACCTCCTTCCTGAACAAGCTCGCTTGCTCCAAGGTTCGGCCGGGGCAACCATGGAGCAGGGTTTCTCCAGATCGGATACTGGCCGAATGACGGCCGTTGGCCCCGTCTCATATGTCGCCGACAAGATCTTTAATGATGGCTACCCCCTCATGTGGGGTGAAACGCTGAAAGAGGGTTTGCCGTTCCTCGTGCCCCGTGCGCTCTGGCCATCCAAGCCGGTGGCGTTGCACACGACAGGCCTAATGCAAAGACACTTCGGCCTCCGCACCACCGACGAGGTGGGCACCATTGAAGCGGAGACTCTTGCTAATTTTGGGATAGTGGGTCTCTGCGCTTGCATGTTCCTGTTTGGAGTGCTGACGAATAGGTTTTTCCGCTATCTCATTAAGATGGCGCCGGCTCATGAGCCTGTCGCGCTGTGCCTCCTCTACGCGCTGCCAAAAGTTTTCATGGTAGAGACGAACATTACTGGCTTCCTCGGCACGCTGAGGCTCATTCCGGTTTTGTTCATCATGCTCATGCTCATTTCCGTCCGGCACAAACCACTGGCATGAAAGTCCCGGTCCTTACCACTGATATATACACCCGCGGCGGAGTTGCCCGCCACACCTACGCCTCCGCGTGAGCGTTGCCGACAGCAGAAGCTGGAAACCGGAAATTGGAAGCTGGAGACTTGTTCTGTAGTTTTTTTAGTGTCTCGGCGCCTCAGTGGTGAAGAAGAACCACGGAGACACTGAAGCACTGGGAGGAGGGAATCAAAACCCTGTTTTCTAGTTTCGACTTTCCAATATGATTTACGGACGTAACCTCTCCCTTGCGGGCCAAATGGCCCGGCTGGGTCGAATCGTCGCCAATCCGACGAGGTACTTGCGCCTCATCCCGAAGATCGTACTTCAAAAGGCTGCGCCAATGTTTGCGGGCTCGTCCTTTCGGCTCGAATCGCAGATGGACATCCACCCATTGAGCCTCTGGCACGATCCCACGTTTACGGACCAGTTTGGCGGTTTTCAGCTACCAGGCGAGCCGCCTCGCACAATAGTTGAACTCGAGCCCTGGGACAGCGTCCGCCGGGACATGCTGGTATTGCTGTTGCGCGATCTCATCGAACGACGCGTGCCCGGGGACATGGCGGAACTGGGAGTCTATAAGGGGCTCACGGCCAAGCTGATCCACCACTACGCTCCCGAGAGGACCTTGCACCTCTATGACACGTTCCAGGGCTTCGACACTCGAGACGTGGAGCGGGAAGCGACTGTGAGAGGGCGAGAACCAGCGCAAAACCAGTTCTCGGATACCACTGCCGAGGCCGTGTTACGCTACATCACCCCAAAAAGCTCCCGCGTCCACGTGCATGCGGGGTTCTTCCCGGAAAGCGTTCCGGAATCTGAACGCGACCTTCGCTACTGCTTTGTTCATTTGGATGCCGATCTATACGCGCCCATTATGGCCGGACTAGAGTATTTCTACCCCCGCATGGAACGCGCCGGTTTTATCGTGGTTCATGATTTCAATGCATGGCCAGGGGCACGGCGAGCGGTTATGGAATTCTTTGCCGACAAACCTGGGACTCCCGTCCCCATGCCGGATCATAGTGGCTCCGCGGTAATTCGGACGATCTAGGCGCGAGGTTGCAGAGTTTTCTAGTCTCTTTCTCCGTGTGTCAGTGCCACAGTGGTGAAGAAGAACTACAGAGCCAAAGTAGCAGAAATCTTATACTGGTCAGCAAACGCCCTGGTCGCGCTGCTGCGATGGTGCTTGTGGCCTGGGCCGAGGCCAGTTGAGGGCCGGAATGTGTGCCTCTATCGGATCGGTAACCTGGGGGACATTATCTGCGCCTTGCCGGCCATGCAAGCTATCCGCGATGCCTATCCGAGAGCCAAGCTGACCTTGGTCACTTCCCCCGGAGAGCAGGGCATGCCCGGGGCCCAAGAGCTTCTGAGCGGCGCGCTGTGGCTCGAGGAGCTCGTCGTCTATTACGCCGAAGATATCGCCACGCACCAGCAACGTTTGTCTTTCATTAAGCAACTGCGCCAGAGGAAATTCGACATCTGGATTGAGCTCCCTAACGACATCGCCACCCTGCGCAAAGTGTTTCGCAACATGCTGGTGGCCCGTCTGGCGGGCGCGCGTTGGGCTTACGGCTGGCGGATCTCGACCATCCGTTGGGCCGCGCAGGCCCAGTCTGAGTACAAAACCTTCCCTAACGAAGTCGTGCGGTTAATCCACGCGATTGAGGCGTGCGGCATCACCGCTCAAGAGCCCCGCTTTCCTCTGCCGTTGACGGAACAACATGCTTCCGCTGTGGACGCGGTGGTAAATGGCTTTGCGCCGTCTGGGGCTACGCTGGTTGCTATTGCTCCGGGCGCGAAGCGTTCCACCAACCGCTGGCCGCTTGATCGATACGCCCGCGTGGCCGAGGTGCTATCGACCCGGGGTTTCTTAGTGCTCTTGATTGGGAGTGTCGGTGACAGGGAGTCATGCGACTGGATTGCTTCTAAGATGGGCAAAAGAGCCTTGAATCTCGCCGGGCGACTTTCAGTGCTCGAATCGTGCGAAGCGTTGAGGCGGTGCGCCTTCGTGGTGTGCAACGATTCGGGCGTGCAGCATATGGCGGCGGCCGTGTCGACTCCTTGCATTTCAATTTTCTCCGATCGCGACATGCGGGGTAAGTGGCGCCCGTATGGCCCGCGACATATGGTTTTGCAGAAAGACGTGCCATGTCACACCTGCTACCTGGAGGAATGCCCCCACGATAACCTGTGCGTTAAGCTGGTCGAGGTGTCTGAAGTGCTGGAGGCAGCCCGGATTTTGGCTGGGCGGCAGCAGCCTCGTTGACCCTCGCTGCTATCTGCTTGCTTGAGGATGGCACGGTGGTGGCGGCTATGGGCTGCGCGGGGAGGAAGTGGGCGATGAAGAACTTCACGGAGGGAGCCTTCCGCAGGAGGCTGGCGCAACTCCTGGAACCGCGTTTCGGGGAAGAAGCATGTCGTTCCTGAGCCGGGTCTGCGAAGCAAACCGGAAACTTAACGATAGATTCTTTCCTCGAAGCAAGCCGCGATATGTTGACCGGTTCAGGGAGCTGGTGTGTGAACTGTCAAGAGACGACCAACTGGTGTTGCACTTGGGGTCGGGTTGCAAGGATCTGGCATCTTTTCCCCAACTAGCTTCAAGGAGGCTCCAGGTGCTCAATTTGGACATAGGCCACCAGGATTTGCAGAAAAATCCGGCCCGGCTCAAGGTTTGCGCCGATGCTCAAGCGCTGCCGCTGCGCGCGAACAGTGTTGATTTGATTTTTTCCGAGCACGTATTTGAACACTTTCCCCGCCCGCAGCGGGTCCTCGAGGAATGTTCTCGCGTGTTGAAGGAGGGCAGATGCTTAGTAGTCAGTGGCCCCAACGGCTGGTCCTATGTTGCGCTGCTGGCGCGTCTGACTCCTTTGCGCTTTCATGACTTGGTTCATCGCCTGGGAGGTACTTCGGGTGGCAACGAAGACAATGTCTTCCCAACTTTCTATCGCTTTAGTACTCCACTGACCATGCGCCGGATGGCGAGGAAGACGGGGTTCGATGTGGCCAGCCTGCAAACGTTTGTGGGGGAGCCTTGCTACACCACCTACCTCCCCTTTCTGCATCTGGCGTTCATCGCGTACCACAAGCTTCTGGAAAAGCTGAACCCCATCTTCAATTTTCACCTGACCTCGGTCGTGGTGCTAAGGAAAGCAGCCGAGAAAACGTGAATGGCATGGCAGCGGGACACAGGGTGCTTGGTGCATCGTTGTTCTCTGAGTGACTTATGAGGTAGCTCAGTATGTGCGGAATCTTCGGACTAGTCGGCAAACGCTCCCCCGAGGTTAAGCGCGCCCTCCACCTGGGCACACGAGCCCTGGCGCATCGCGGCCCGGATGATGAAGGGATAGAGATCCTCCCGCTTCCCTCTGACGCGCAGCAGTGCGTGGGGTTGGGAAGCCGGCGGCTTGCTATCCTTGACCTCTCCCCGGCCGGCCACCAACCCATGTACGATCCGGCCACGGGGAACTGGCTGATCTTCAACGGCGAGATTTACAACTTTCAGGAAACCCGCCTCGAACTCCAGAAACTTGGCCATCCCTTCGCCTCCACTGGCGATACGGAAGTGCTCCTCAAAGCCTATGGGCAGTGGGGCGAGGCCTGCTTGGAGCGTTTGGTTGGCATGTTCGCCTTCGCGGTCTGGGATTCCCACAACGAGCGGCTTTTCCTCGCCCGCGACCGCCTGGGAGAAAAGCCGCTGTACTATTACGCCAAGGCTGGGTTGTTCATCTTTGCCTCTGAAATCCGCTCCCTGCTCGCCACCGGCCTGGCGCCTCGCCGCCTAGACACGGCGGGTTTGGCTTCCTATCTCGCCTTCGGAGCCGTGCAGGACCCTCTCACCATCATGGTGGATGTTCGTTCGCTGCCCCCTGGCCACACCCTCACCTGGGAAAGGGGCCAGTGCTGTACCCAAAGATACTGGAGCCTTGCCGAGGTAGCTTCCCGGCCACCTGCTACGGGTTCTCTCGAAGAAGCCGTTAAGGGCATCCGCCGACATCTTCTCGAGGCGGTTTCCCAGCGCTTGGTCAGTGATGTTCCCCTGGGCATCTTCCTGAGTGGGGGTGTGGACTCCAGTTCCGTGGTGGCGCTGGCCCGCGAAGTCCGCGTCGGTCCGCCCGACACCTTTTCCGTCGTGTTTGGGCATTCGGAGTTCTGCGAGGCGGCTTATTCCAACCGCTTGGCCCTTGAGTTCGGCTGCCGTCACCATCAAATCGATCTCAGTGAAGACAAGCTTCTGGAAGAAATCCCCGATGTCTTGGGCTCGATGGATCAACCGACCATTGATGGGGTCAACACCTACGTCGTTTCCCAAGCTACCAAAAAGGCAGGAATCACCGTGGCCTTGAGCGGGCTCGGTGGAGATGAGCTGTTTGCGGGATACTCGAGCTTTGTTTCCGTTCCCAGGATGCTGCAATTCCGCCGCTATGCAGGATGGCTCGAACCCCTGGGCAAGGGTGTTAACGCCCTGCTCGAGCGGAGCCAGACGAACCGGCCTGCAAAGATGCGCGCCCTGGCGGCCGGCGATTATTATGCTGGCCAGCCTTACTTCCTCTCACGCGCCCTCTTCCTGCCGGCAAGCGTCCGCGCGCTCCTGCCCTCTCTCACCTTTCAGGATGGCAATCTCGCGGCGGCCTGGAATCTGCAGGGCGTGGCGGAAGCGATTCGCGGCCTCGATCCCGTCAACCAGGTAGCGGTGCTGGAAAGCTCGACGTACATGGCCAACATGCTCCTTCGCGACACCGATTGCATGAGCATGGCCCACGCTCTGGAAGTGCGCACCCCCTTGCTGCACCACCCGCTCTGGGAATATGTCCTCCCGCTGGCCAGCAGGCTGAAATGCGATGCCCACTTGCCCAAACCCCTTCTCTTGCGGGCCGCTGGCCAGCGCCTGCCGGAGGAAATCTACCTACGGCGCAAGATGGGCTTCACCCTTCCCTTCGAGCTTTGGATGCGAAATGGATTAAAGGCTGAGTTGGAGCGGGAGCTTCTTGACCCCGGCCTGAACGAGTACGCCCCCCTGGACGCCCACCAGGTGGCAAACATCTGGAAGGCTTTCCTGGCCGGCAAAACCAATTGGTCGCGGCCTTGGGGACTGTTCGTCCTCAAGCGATGGATCCGTCAAAATATTGTCGATTGGCGATGGTCGATTGACAATCGAAATGCGAAAAGCGAAATTCGTAAATCGCCAATTGTCGATTGACGGATTTCGGTTTCCGAATTTCGAGTTTCGGTCGTCATGAAGATTGTCATCAACGCAGCCTCGGCCAAAATTGGGGGCGCCGTCAGCTACCTTAGAAACCTTCTCCAGCATCTGCCACCCCCTGAGAGCGGCTATCGGTTCTTCGTTTTCCTCACTGCTGACACGGCGAAGCTGTCGGCGGATGTCCGTGGGAACATCAAAATCTGCGCCCTACCCAGCAAGGACGCCAGTGGTTGGAGACGCCTCTGGTGGGAGCAAGTCACACTCCGGCGCTTCTTGCGGAGGGAGAATATCGACGCATTGTTTTCGACCGCAAACTTTGCAGTGTTTCATTGTCCAGTGAGGCAAATCCTCCTGGTCCGAAACGCACTCTATTTCTCGAAGATGTACAGGCAGATGTTTTTGGGGAAGCACGGGTTGCGCCATAGGCTAGCTTTTGCCCTTCGGCGCTGGATGATTCTTCAGTCCGTCCGCAGCGCGGACGTGTTGATGACGCCTACGCAGGCGATGCTGGATGACCTACGACAGTTTGTTGAAGTGGGTCCCCAGAAGGCCCTGGTAAATCCTTACGGGGTGGTACCAGTAAACTCCTCCCTCCTCGGGGATCAGAAAGTGATCCCGGAGTCGCCGCCGGCAGCCCAGCGGGTCGTCCGTCTGATCTACGTTTCGCTTTATTCCGAGCACAAGAACTTGTCCACGCTCTTGAGAGCGATGCCCCTCCTTAACAGCAATCGCCCTGGCAAGTTCCTGCTGACGACAACGGTTGACCCCGCTTGGGACGGGGCGGCATGGACGGTGACCTACAAGGAGGACATGGCGCTGGCGCGCCAGTCGGACGTGGCCCCTTGGGTCGAGTTCTTGGGGCCGCTCAGCAGACAGCGGGCTCTCGAGCTTTACCCGGCGGCGGACCTGTTCGTGTTCCCGTCGCTCTGCGAGTCGTTCGGGTTTCCGATGGTAGAGGCGATGACCTACGGTGTGCCGATCGTGGCTTCCGACACGGCGGCAAACCGCGAGGTCTGTGGAGATGCCGCAGTGTACTTCAAACCTCTCGGCGCCGAAGACCTCGCACAACAGGTCACAAGCTTGGTGGAGGACGGGGCGTTAATGGGGAAGCTTGCAGCGGTCGGGCGCGAGCGGGCGGCAACGCTGTTCAGGTGGGACACACACGTCCAGCGGATCCTGGAGTGTGCGCATTTGGAGACAAACCCGCGAGACGACCGCGCGTGAATTCGGGGAAGATTCATTCGCAGTGTGCCATGTTTTGCCTGCGCTTCTTATGGCCCTCATGGAACGCTGCAGTGGCACACGCCCTGAGAGCCTGAGTCTAGGGTTTTGATCCGGCAGAGTCTCGCCCCTCCCGTGGGCATGGGGATGGATGACACACCGATACAGGTTGCCTAAAACATCCGAATGGGTCCGCGCCATCGCCATGCGGCTGCTACCGCCTGGTGTGCGGCGCGCTCTTAAGTGCGTCAGGGATGCGTCTGCAATAATCCGCAGGGAAGGATTGGACCGTTATGCAGAGCTTGGGCGCATTGCGAAGGCGACAGGGCGCGATAGCGAACACACTCTGCAATTTCGGACCTTGAGGTTCCCGTTCACGCTTCGTGCCGGCAGGAGCGACTACGGGGAGTTCGTGGCGACCGTAATGACCGGTGTATTGTCACCCTTCTTGCCGGAAAAGGCCGACCTGGTCCTCGACGCGGGTGCGTACATCGGCGATAGCACGTGTTGGTACTTGACCCGCTTCCCTGAGGCCGTCGTGGTCGCTGTGGAATCGGACTCCTCGAATTTCAGCATTCTGGAGCGCAACGTGCGACCCTACGGCAGCAGATGTGTCCCGTTGAGGGGTGCCGTGTGGCCACACGGCCGGCGCGCTTGCGGGCTTTAGGCAATTCCCCGGACACTTTGTCGGTGCGCGAGGTCGGTGACGATGAAGCCTACGACTGCGAGGCTTTCACAATCCCCGACATCCTGCGGAGGGTCGGGTCAGACAGAATAGACGTTCTAAAGTGCAACATTGAGGGCGCAGAAGAGCAGCTATTCTCCGACGCTGCGGATGAATGGCTGCGCCGAACCTCGCTCGTCTACGTCCAGGCCCACAACGACCGAGCCCGCGCAGCCGTGCTCTCCGCAGCTCAGCGCAACGGATTCTGCTGTCACGTCCACCGTGGGTTCCACATTCTGCGGGCGAAGGGAACATAGACGCCACAACCGTGGCGAACCCATCATGGTTTGGGAATTCTCGGGTCACTTGGTCCTGAGAGTTCGCCGGGGGTGAGCTTTCTGGAGCATGTTCTTCCCGTTCCTCCATTTTGCGGGTGTGAAGTCGGCCTTTCGGGCTCTGCAACGGCATCCGGCAGGCGGATCGCAGGGGTGGGAAGCTTCTTTCGTGGGCTCTGCGGCCTCCATCAGGAGTGGAAGAGTCTGAAGACGCTGCCCACGGTGCCGATCGTCTTGAATCCCGTCTGCGCTTAGGCCAGCCCCCGCAACAGAAACCCCGGGCCCTCGGTGCAATAGTCCGATGCCTTCAACGCAAATCCGAGCCCCCCTCAGCGTTCTTATCCTCGCGCGAAACGAGCAGGCGAATATAGCGGCCTGCCTTGGCAGTGTTGCTTGGGCATCGGAAGTGTTCGTGGTCGACTCGTTCAGCACCGACGCGACTGTGGAAATAGCGGAAAGCGTGGGAGCCAAGACGTATCGGCACACATTCGAGAACTGCGCATCGCAGTGGAATTGGGCGCTCAACAACCTGCCCTTCTCCAACGAGTGGGTTCTGGTCCTGGACGCTGATGAGCGTATTCCTCAAGCCTTGGTGGAGGAGATCATCCGAACGCTGGCCAACCCGATGCAGACGTACTCAGGATACTACCTGAGGTTCAGGTTATGGTTTATGGGACGGTGGCTCAGGCACGGCGGGCTCTATCCAACCTGGATCGTTCGGCTTTTCAAGCGCAGCGCTGGCCGCTTCGGACGGCACGGGATAAGCGAGCACCTGATTCTGAACGGGCGGGCGGGGTATTTGCAGTGCCCTTTTGAACACTGCGACGCTAAGCCGCTGGCCGATTGGATTCAAAGGCACAACCGCTACGCCGAACTAGAGGCAGAGGAGTACGTCCGTGGGAGGCTCGGGCCAAGTCAGACGCGCTCGATCGTGGGGCGGTTTTGGGGCAGTCAAGCGGAGAGGAAGCAGTGGATCAAGCTGCATGCGTGGAACCGAACCCCCCCGCTCCTTCGCCCCTTCCTGCTTTTCCTGCGCAACTATATCCTCAAGGCAGGCTTCCTGGACGGGAAAGCAGGCTTCATTTATCACGTTCTGTGGAGTTTCTGGTACCAATTCCTCATCAGCGTGAAGATCATCGAGCAGCAGCGGGGGGAAATCAAAGCCCCCGCTGCCGCCATGACTTTATCGGACCGGGCGCATGGCGAGGTCAGTGGCGCGGCAGGCGGGCCGCACGAGGATGTGATACCGTGAAGCCGACCAAGTCGGCCGTCCAAGAGTACTGGGATGCACGGCCATGCGGCTCTTTCGAAACGCCCGGGGAACTCCCACTTCCATCATCCTTGCGCGCCTACGAGCGGATCCGCTATGAACGAGAGCCCGAGATTATCAGCTTTGCGGACTTCGCGCACTGGCCGCGACGGCAAGTGCTGGAGATTGGTGTGGGGATGGGAGCGGATTTCGTCCGGTTCGGGAAGGCAGGGGCACAGGCCGTCGGCATTGACCTCTCGATTCGTTCTCTCGCGCTGGCGCAACGCAACGCGGAGATCAATCAAGTTGTCCCCGTCTTAGCTAAGGCTGATGCCGAGTCGCTGCCCTTCGCGGATCATACCTTCGACCTGGTTTATTCTTGGGGCGTCCTACATCATACGCCGGATACGGAGCAGGCCGTGCGCGAGATCCATCGCGTTCTCAAGCCAGGCGCTGAGTGCCGAGTCATGCTCTATCACCGGCGGTCGCTCGTAGGTTTGCAATGCTACATTCGCTACGGCCTAATGGGCCTTCATCCGTTTGCCTCGCTTTCGGAGCTCATTGCAACGCATGTTGAGAGCCCCGGGACAAGGGCATACACCGTTTCGGAGGTAAGGCATCTATTCCATGGTTTCGCTGAGGTCGACATCAGACCCGTCGCAACGGCCTACGACGCGCGCTTCGGTCGGCGTCTTTTTGCGCCGCCTCGGATGCGACGCTTCGTTCCCGCACGTTTCGGCTGGTTCCTGTTGATTCATGCACGAAAGTAATCCGGAGCTTTTGCACGCATGTGTGGCATTGCTGGAATAGTGGGAGTAGCTGACAACGACCTGATCCGTTCCATGACTCGCGTGCTGGAACATCGCGGGCCTGACGGAGAGGGATACTACCTCGACCAAGATGTGGCGCTCGGTCACCGGCGGCTGAGTATCATCGACCTGGAGACGGGCCAGCAGCCCATGACCACCGCGGACGGGCGGTACACGATTATCTTCAACGGCGAGATTTACAACTTTCGGGAATTGCGGCGCGAACTGGAAGGCCAAGGCGCGAGATTTCGAACCCGCTCGGATACAGAGGTGCTGCTGGAGGCTTACGCCGCGTGGGGGAAAGCCGCACTCGCGAAACTACGCGGAATGTTCGCCTTCGCCGTCTGGGACGCGAACGAGCGCCGGATGTTCGCGGCGCGGGACCGTCTGGGAGTCAAGCCCTTCTATTACGCGCAGCTCCCGGGCGAGCTGATTTTTGCTTCAGAAATGAAAGGACTCCTGGCTCATCCCGGCATCAAGCGCGAGCTGGACTATGCCGCGCTGGATGAATTCCTCACTTACCTCTATGTCCCCGCGCCGCGCACGATTTTCCGGGGTATCAGCGAGTTACCGCCCGCCCACTGGCTGGAGTGGCAGGACGGCCAATTGCACCTGGAGCGATATTGGGACGTTGAGTTCAATCCGGACAAACGCGATTTCCTGGAAACGGTCCAGGAGTTACAACACGTGCTTCGCGAAGCGGTGGGAGTCCGGCTGGTGAGCGACGTTCCGCTCGGTGTTTTCCTGAGCGGCGGGATTGATTCCGGCACTGTGACGGCGCTCATGGCGGGCCAGCTTGCCGAGCCCGTGCGGGCCTTCACCCTGGGATTCGTAGGGGGTGAGGAACGCTTCAACGAGTGGGAATACGCGCGCGTCGTCAGTGAACACATCGGCGCGCAAGCGCAGGAATTAACCATCCTGGCGAAGTCGGGCGAATTGCTCGCCACGGTCACGCGGCACTTTGATGAGCCTTTCGGCAATCCTACGTCGCTGCTGATCTACCAGCTTTCGGAAGTGGGCAGGCAACACGTCACGGTAGCGCTTGTGGGCGACGCGGGCGACGAAGTGTTTCTGGGTTATCCCCGCTACCACGGCGCGGTGCTGGCCGAACATTACCGGAAAACGCCGGAAATGCTCCGCCGGGGCGTGGCCCGCGCAGCGGCTTACCTTTCGGAGCCGGGGGATGGAAACCACTTTAAGCGCCGTGTGCGCGAGTTTCTGACCGGGAGCTGCCATCCGCCCGAACAGATGTATTTTGAGTGGATCTCTTATTTCGACCGCGAAATGCGCCACCGCCTCTATTCACCCGAACTCCGACGCGTGCTGGCGGACTACGATTCGTCGCAGTTCCTTATGAACCTGTTCCGGCAAAGCAAAGCGTCTGCATTCGTGGATCGGATTAACTATGTGGACCTGCATTCGTTCCTTCCTTACAACCTGCTGCGGTATTCCGACCGCATGAGCATGGCCCATGGCCTCGAGATTCGCTCCCCCTTCACGGACCACAAGCTGATCGAGTTTCTGGCTCGCGTGCCGTGGCAATACAAGCTGCGCGGGAGCAAGACGAAGTTTCTGCTGCGCCAAGCCGCGCGCGATTGGCTTCCGCAATGCGTCCTCACGCGCGGCAAGCTGGGATTGAACCCCCCCATGGGCATGTGGCTGCGCGGGAAGCTCCAACCGCTCTTGCACGAATACCTCGCTCCCCAGCAAATCGAGCAGCGAGGATACTTCCGACCCGAGGTCGTCCAGGAATTGATTCGCGATCATCTGAACCGGCGCCGCGACTATTCCCTTCACCTGTGGGCGCTGATTTCTTTCGAAGAATGGCACCGACAATACTTGGACTCGAAGCCCAGTCCACAGTCACACGTGACGGCGAAGTCTGCCTACCCGAGTTCGCGCGCCGCGTGACTCGACCTACTCTGGGGACCTACTGGCGAACCGTGCGGCATTTGCGCTGGTCGCAACTTGCCGCCTTGGCTCAGCGGCGTATGCTGCGGCCCAACCCGCTCCGAGGGTGGAAGCCCGCGCCGGTAGCCCTGCGAAAAGTTTCGCCGGCGCCGGCATTCCCGGAGTGGCAGCCGGCTCGAGCGCTTCGGATGCTTGAAACAGGCGAGTTCTGTTTTCTAAACGTCACCCATCCGCCGTCAGAGACCATTCCCTGGTCATCGGAGGGCTTCAGCCGGCTCTGGCTTTACAACCTCAACTACTTTGACTTTCTCAACGCCGATTTGGGCGCCCCACAGCATCGCTTTCATCTGCGCCGGGCGCTGGACATGGCACGAGATTGGTGCGCGCAGAACACAACAGGTAGGGAAGTTGGTTGGGAGCCCTTTCCTCTCTCCCTGCGGATAGTCAATTGGCTGAAATTCCTCATGCGAAACGGTCCGCGGGCGGAAGCTTTGGGGGAAGGGAAGACTCTCCAGGCCCTGCTTGCCAGCCTGCGAATCCAGGCGCTGGCCCTCGAAAGCCGCTTGGAAACGCATCTCTTAGCGAATCACCTCCTGGAGAATATCAAGGCCTTGATGTTTGCCGGAGCACTGCTCGATGCGCCCGAGAGCGCACGCTGGTGGGGCAAGGGAGAAAAGCTGCTGCGGCGAGAGGTCGCGGAGCAAATTCTTCCCGATGGCGGACACTTCGAACGATCTCCCATGTACCACGCGGAGGTTCTGGAAGACCTTCTGGACCTTCAGAGCTTGGCCAGGAGATGTGAGATAACGCCGGGCCTCGAGCGGTTGTTTTTGCAATGCCTGACCAAGACGGCGAACTTCCTGGGCAGTATCCTCCACCCTGACGGCGAAATCCCCCTTTTCAACGATTCGGCTTTGGGCGTGGCGCCGCCGACGCCAGAGCTGCTCACGCGGGCAGCGGCATTAGCAGAAGTACCCTCGAACGTTTGCCCTGAGATGACGGTACTTCCTGAAACCGGCTATGGCGTGGTTCGCGACCGGAGTTCTGAAAGCTGCTTGATTTTCGACTGTGGCCCATTGGGGCCCGACTGCCAGCCCGGCCACGGGCATTGCGACGTGCTCAGTTACGAGCTCTCGTTGCAGGGCCGGCGCGTGGTCGTTGACACCGGCGTGAGCACTTACGAGTCTTCCACCGAGCGGTACTATGAGCGCTCCACCTCTGCGCACAACACCCTGCGCATCGACGGCGAAGAGCAAGCAGAAATTTGGGCTAGCTTTCGCGTCGGACGTCGTCCAAGAGTCGGACGACTCGAAGGAGGGGAAACCAGGGAGTTCCGCTTCGTGCGGGGAGCGCATTATGCCTACCAGGCTCGCGGCGTCATTCACTCGCGCACGATCGTCCTCACGCCCAGAAAGTGTTGGGTGGTTATCGACTCATTAAGCGGCAAGGGGAAGCACTTCGTTGAGTCCTTCATCCACTTCCACCCAACAGTGGGCGTCGAGATGTTAAACGATCCAACCAGTAATAACCTTGGTACAGCGGGGACGTGCTGGGCTATACGGTTCGGTGAAGTGCAGTACTGCTTGACGACTTTTGGGGGTGGAGAAGTCAAGGTGCAACAGAGCTGGTATGCGCCTGAATTCGGCTTGCGGCAGCGGCGAACTACACTCCATTGGTCCTGGGAAGGGGATTTGCCTGTCAAACTTATTTACGCCTTGGCGCCGGTAGGGGAGAAGCTACCAGTCATCAAGCAATGTCCAGGCGAAGACGCCGTTGAAATCGATCGTGTATTGATTCCGTTGAGCTGAGAAAGCTTTCCTTTTTCCCATGAACATTCTCTACATATCCCAATATTTTCCGCCTGAGGCCTGTGCCCCTGCAGCGCGTGTTGACAGTTTCAGCCGTGAGTGGGCTCGGGCCGGCGCGGAAGTCACGGTCTTAACCGGTTTCCCCAATCATCCCGAAGGGGTCCTGCATCCGGAATACAGGAAGCTCTGGCGGCGTGGGTTCGCACGCGAGGAGCGCGAGGGAGTCAAGGTTTACCGGACATGGCTTTACCCTTCTGCCAACCGGGGGCTATGGGGTCGAGGGGCCAATTTCGCTTCTTTCGGGGTCTCCGCTGCTCTGGCGGGAGGCTGCGTCGCCCTGAGAAAAGGGGTGGTCGTCGCCACCTCGCCGCAGATTCTGGTTGGGGTGTCGGGCTGGGTGGTGGGCGCCGTGCGGAACCTGCCCTGGGTGTTCGAGGTGAGGGACCTGTGGCCGGAGTCGCTGGTGGGGGTGGGACAAACCGCTGCGGGCAGCTTGCTCTACCGTAGCGTGGGGCGCGTTGCCAATTTCCTCTATCGGCACGCCACACATATTGTTGTGGATGGCGAATGGAAGCGGCGGCACTTGATCCAACAGGGCCTGGAAGAGAAAAGAATCTCGGTGATGCGGAACGGCATTGACGAGGATTACTGCTTGGATCCTTACTCTGACAGCGCCCAAGAAACGCGCCACGCGCTACGCCAGGAGCTTGGCCTCCGAGAGGAGTTCGTGCTTCTCTATGCTGGGACGCTAGGCATGGCGCATGGCCTGGAGACGGTTCTGCTCGCCGCCGCGCGGCTGCGCGAGAGGGGCGATGTGGCCTTCCTTATGATGGGGGAGGGGGCGGAGCGCGAGCAGTTGCTGGCGCGGAGCCGAGAGCTGCGCCTGACGAACGTGCGTTATCTCGGCAAGCAGCCGCGGGAGAAAGTTCCTGCCTACCTGCTGGCGGCGGATGCGTGCTTGGTGCCCTTACGCCGGAGCGAGGTCTTCAAAACTGCTATCCCCTCCAAGATGTTCGAGGCCATGGCTGCGGCTAGGCCGGTAATCCTGGGGGTGGAGGGAGAAGCAAAAGAGATATTGCTTGAGGCGGGAGGTGGGATCGCCGTCCCGCCAGACGACTCAGAGGCGCTGGCCAATGCGATTCTCATGCTTCGCCAGCACCCGGAACTCGCGCGTGCGCTGGGCACGAACGGCAGGCGCGCGGTGCGCGAGAAGTACTCTTGCCGGCAGCAGGCGAAGGCCTATTTGGAGCTACTTGCGCGGCTGGCGAGCACGGCGCGGCGCCGCCCTGTGTCAGAGCGGCTGCAGCTGCCGGAGCCCACTTCAGTGGATAACCCCGAGGTGCTGACCGGAAGGGAACTATGAGGACTTATATTGGACTATTTCTTCTTGGCGTACTTTTCACCTTGCTGGTGACGCCGAGGGTGAGGGCGCTGGGTAGGCGTGTACGCGCCTACGGAAAAGGGCACGATGGCAGGGAGCAGCCGGACGTTCCACGCTTGGGGGGTCTTGCGATCTTCCTGGCGACGCTTGCGACGTGGGCCGCTTTGCTGCTGATGCCAAATGACGTACGAGCGCGGTTCCTTTCAGAGTGGCGCACCCTGGCAACCTTACTGGTCCCCGGCGCGTTGGTCCTGCTGGTGGGCGCCTACGACGATCTGGTAGGCGCAACCCCCCGGCAGAAGCTGATCGTTGAGACGCTGGCAGCAGGGATGGTCTGGTGGGCGGGCTTTCGCATAGTTAACTTGCCCATTCTTGGACACCGCATTCAGAGCCCACTCTTGAGCTTGGCGCTAACTGCGCTCTGGATCGTCGCGGTGACGAACGCTCTTAACCTTATTGACGGACTAGATGGGCTGGCTGCGGGAATTGCGTTCTTCGTCACAGTTTCCGTCTTTGTGGTTTCGCTGATCCAAGGCAACCATTTCGTTTGCATTTTGGCCATCACCCTGGCGGGGGCGTTGCTGGGGTTTTTGCGCTTCAATTTTGCCCCTGCCACGATATTCCTCGGTGATAGTGGAAGCCTTTTCTTGGGATTTGTTCTGGCCGCCTTGGCCGTTCATACCTCGCAAAAGAGCTCGACCTTGATTGCCATCGTGGTCCCTTTTGTGGCCTTTGGCCTCCCCTTGCTCGACACTTCGCTCACTGTGATGCGTCGTTTTCTGAGCGGGCGCCCCCTGTTTGTTGCCGACCGGGATCACATCCACCACCGGCTGCTCCAGAACAGGCTCACGCTGCGGGTAGCAGTCCTGGGGCTTTACGCGCTGGCAGCGCTGTTTTCGCTCGGGTCGCTCGTTATCATTCAGTCCACCGGAAGCCTGATAGCGCTGGTGGCTGTGTTGGCAGGCGCTTCGGCCTGGTTTCTGACCGGCGGACTTCGCTACGAGGAGTTGTCGGAGTTGAATGTGTATGTGACGCGAGCCATGCATTCACAGCGGCGGGTGCTGGCCAACCAAATCCTGATTCGCAAGGCATCGAGGCAATTGGAAGAGGCTGCATCTTTGGAGGGGAGCTGGCAGGTTCTGGCTAGTACTCTGGAAGCCCTGGACTTTGACGGGGTCGCGTGTCAGCTTTCTCAGTGGCCGAATGGCTGTGCGCCATCCCTATCCGGGTGGTCGCGCTGTGGAGAGGAGAGTTCGGAGGAGTGTTGGAGCGTTTCCATACCACTACGCGTCGGCGAAAAGGTCCGGGGGGAGTTGCAGCTTTGGCGCGCCCGCAGTAAGGACCGCCTGCTCTTCCAGTTCTCCTCGATTCTGGACACCCTGATACCTCCGTTTGAAAAGCAACTCGAGCGGCGCTGCGATGAGCAGGAAGCGAAGCCGGCTCAAAAGCCTAGCCTGCGGCCAAGCCCTGGCTTGCAACCCAACCTCCTCGCAAGCGGAAGGAAAGGATGAAACAAGTTCTGCAAGACTTGCGCTCGCACGCAGTCCAGGTGGAAGAAGTGCCGCCCCCTTGCTGCCTGCCGGGGGGAGTATCGGTCGGGACTGTGGCTTCGCTGATCAGCAGCGGGACGGAACGCGCCACGATAGCCCTGGGCGGGAAGACGCTGCTGGGCAAAGCGCTGGAGCGGCCGGACCTTGTACGGCAACTCTTTCATCGCCTTAAGACAAATGGTGCCGCGGACGTGATAGCCACGGTGCGCGCCCGGCTGGATACCGCAGTAGCCCTTGGCTACAGTTCCGCCGGAGTAGTCCTGGAGGTTGGAGCGGGAGCCGAGGAGTTCGCGGTGGGCGACCGCGTGGCGTGCGCCGGGGCGGGACACGCCGGACACGCCGAGGTGAATTGGGTTCCCAGGAACCTGTGCATCAAGATTCCTCCCGACGTTAGCTTCGAGTCCGCAGCTTCGGTTGCGGTGGGGGCTATTGCGTTGCAGAGCGTACGGGTGGCGGAGGCGAAGCTAGGGGAGCGGGTGGCGGTCATCGGATTGGGACTGGTCGGGCAGCTTGCAGCACAGATTCTGCGGGCGAGTGGATGTGTAGTATGGGGGCTGGACCCGGATCCCGAGCGCGTGAAATTAGCGGAGGAGCTTGGCGTCGATTTCGCTTGCGAGAACCGGGCGTGGGAACAGAGCCCGTGGTGCGCCTTATGCCAGCGCGGCGAAGGAGCTGATGCCGTGATCCTTACGGCGGCGACCCGCTCGAGCGAACCTATCGAGCTAGCGGGAGAACTGGCGCGTGACCGAGGTGTGGTGGTCGTGGTCGGCGATGTGCGGGCGGATATTCCTCGCGAGTCTTATTACAAGAAGGAACTCCAGGTGCGCTACTCGCGCTCCTATGGGCCGGGCCGTTACGATCCTGAGTACGAGGAGCGAGGAACGGACTACCCGTACGGCTTTGTGCGTTGGACTGAGAAGAGAAATATGGAGGCTTTTCTGGAGCTGGTGGCGCAGCAGAAGGTGCGTGTCGAGCCACTGCTGACGCATCGCTTCAGCATCGATGAAGCCTTGGAAGCTTTCAAGCTGCTTTCTGGTGAGAGAAAAGAGAGATACCTGGGCATTCTACTGGTATATCCTCGCGTCGCGCCGTTGTCGAACCGAGTAGCACTTCAGGCGCCTTCGCCGAGCGTAAGCCGAGCAAGCGGAAGCCGTGTGAACGTCGGTGTGGGATGGATTGGAGCGGGAAGTTTCAGTCGTGCGAAACTGCTGCCCAGCCTGCGGAAAATCGCCGGCATCGAGCTTTTGGGCTTAGCCAACGCCACGGGTGCTTCGGCGCGGAGGGTCGCCAAGAACTTCGGCTTTCGCTATTGCTCGACCGATCCCAATGAGATTCTGAAGGATGCGGGCGTTCACGCAGTCTTTATTGGCACCCGGCATCACCTGCACGCCCCTTTGGTCATCGCTGCCCTTGAACACGGTAAAGACGTTTTTGTGGAGAAGCCCTTGTGCGTCGACGAGGCGGAGCTGAATCAAATCGCGGACAGGCTCGCCAGCTCGGGTCGAATACTCAGCGTGGGCTTTAATCGCCGCTTTTCTCCTTTCGCCTGCGAATGTAAGAACTTCTTTGAGGGACGGCGTGAGCCGCTGTCAATTCTGTACCGGGTGAACGCTGGACCCTTGCCGCACACCCATTGGATTTATGACGCGGCTCAAGGGCACGGCCGGGTGATCGGCGAGGTCTGCCACTTCATCGACCTGGTGAGCTTCTTGACTTCCTCGCTTCCCGCAGAGGTCCAGGCTTGGCCGGTGAGCGGTTCTGGCGAACGCGCTGAAGACAACCTCCACATTCAGATTCTTCTTGCCGACGGCTCGCGGGCTGAGATCCTCTATCTCTCCTCGGGCGACGCCAGCGTTCCTAAAGAACGCATAGAAGTGTATGGTAGAGGACGAACCGCAATTTCCGAGGACTTTCGGAAAGCGTGGTTTTATTCCGATAACCACTGCCGGTCGAGGTCGCTCTTCTCTCAGGACAAAGGTCATCGAGAGGAATTGCGCGCTTTCATCGAGGCGGTGGCAGGCGGGGGAGAAGCGCCTATCCCCTTCGAAAGTCTCCGCGCTACAACGCTAGCCACCTTCCGCCTCCGCGAGTCGCTGCGATGCGGGAAGGCCTTGCCGGTTTGTTCCCCTGACCCCGCTTAATACCGCTTCACAGTTGATTGCTGCCCCTTAAAACCTTGCAACAGCCTTCCGCTCCCCACACCGATCGCCAACCGATGAAAGTTTTGAGCGTGGTTGGAGCCCGGCCGAATTTTGTCAAGATCGCAGCATTGATGGCTGAGATGCGGAAGCATGCGGGCATTCAGCCTCTGCTCGTGCACACCGGCCAGCATTACGATCTGGAAATGTCCGATTTCTTTTTCCAGGAACTGGGCATTCCTCAACCGGATATTAACCTGGGGGTGGGATCCGCCTCTGCGGCTTGCCAAGTAGCGCAGATCATGGAGCGGTTGGAACATGTGCTGGTGGCCGAGCGGCCTGACATTGTCGTGCTGGTGGGCGATGTCAACTCAACCCTGGCGGGGGCCCTGACCGCCGTCAAGCTGGGCATTCGGGTGGCCCACGTCGAGGCCGGGTTGCGGTGTTTCGACCGGACTATGCCGGAGGAAATCAACCGTGTGGTGACGGACGCGGTCGCCGATTTTCTTTTTGCTAGCGAGCCGAGCGGCGTGGAGAATCTTATGAAAGAAGGAAGGCCAGCGAGCCAGGTCTTCCTGGTCGGGAATGTAATGATCGACACCTTGAAGAGTTGCTTGGCACGGGCCCAGCAATTAGAGATGTTCGCAGATCCGGAAATCTGGGGTGAAGACATCTGGGATCGGCCAGCGCGATTTGCCCTCGTGACATTGCACCGGCCCTCGACGGTCGACAACGCAAGTGTGCTTCGCAACGTCTGGCAGGCCCTCGAGGAGATCGGCAAAGTAATTCCGATAGTTTTTCCTGTCCATCCCCGCACGCGCAACCGACTACGAGACCTGAGGCTTGATTTACCGGAAACTAAACCGTCATTTACTCATTCGCGTGGAATTCGATTGATTTCTCCCCTGAGTTACCTCCGATTCCTGCGTCTCGAGAGCCTCGCCACATTGGTCATTACCGACTCGGGCGGCATCCAGGAAGAAACCACCGTGCTGGGTGTGCCTTGCCTCACGGTGCGGGAGAACACGGAGCGCCCCATCACGGTAACCGAAGGAACGAATACGGTCGTAGGTCTTGATCCGGAACGCCTTAAGGAAGAAGCTCACCAGATCTTGCGGGGCAATGGGAAGCAAGGTCGAGCTCCTGCCCTTTGGGACGGTCAGGCAGCTCACCGCATCGTGGGAATTCTTGAGCAACAAGTGCCCCTAGGCTCCGTTGGGGAAATCCAAACCAACCGCAGCGCGCCCGAGTAGGGGTGCATGGCGAGTGGCGATAAGCCTATGTCGGCCGGTGCTGCACGTGGGGCTATCTCAGGATTATCGCGCTTCTCCCAGTTCGGCCGGTTTTGAGCCTCCCTGAGCAGAAAGTTCTTCGCACTTCGACGCTCGCAAACCACTTGGAAAGGTGAGGGCCTTCCGAGAACTTCAACCTTGATCTCGTCCCCAGCCTCATGACAGGTTTCTTCCCCTCATATCTCCATGTCTTGTTTGCTCACAGCAGAGGTGTGAATGCCAGCAGCCTTCCACCTGAGAATTTCCTCTTCCGCCGCAGCGTAAGACGTCCGGGCCTTTTCCTTGAAGGCCGCGCCGACCTTCGTCCCTAAGCTAGAACAGATTCCCTCCTGATTTTCTGCCCTCCCTGAAGACTTGCGTTTTTCCCGCCCTGAAGTCCTGGGCCATACTTCTAGCCCGTCCAGGCCCTGCTATCAGAATTTTCTACCCAAAAATGTGTGTAGCTGGCGATGTGCCCGCGAAATGGGGATCTATCGTGAGGTCCAATCTTACCTTGTCAGCTCGGCTGATGAGGCTGGCTAGAAAACGGAACTGCGCACTTAACACAGTAATACTAACAAGCCTGGAGCCATCTGCTTGCTGGCGATCCCGGCGGGCTTCGGCGATGCGAGCCACGGCAAGCAGGACGGGGAAGTGCCATGCTGGTTTGCACCGCCTTAACGATGCCACCGCCCGGCAGAAAATGTTCGGCCCTCGGGGTCAACCGCTCCCTGTGCCCAGGCGAAGATATAGTTAAAGGTCGGGTAGCGGATAAGACCACTGAGAACTGCGATGGCTCGTGTCGGCTGTAAAGCGTCGTCAACCACAAGCCACTGCCCCACATTGCAGCAAGTCCAAAATCCCGCGCCGGCCAAGGACGCCAGGACGCCCAGAATGATCAACAAGCGTCTGTCAAGGCGCTTAACCATCGTGCTTGCTCCAACCTCCGCCCGGCTCTTTCGGGGCTGGGCGATGTCCCCCGCCTAACTCGCACACTACTCGAATCAGCCCTACCTGCTTTTCCCATGCCAACGTATCACAATCCTACGCTCCCCCCAGAATTACATCCGCATCATGATGGCCGGGTCTTTTTGGTCGACTCGGAGACTCAATGACACGATTACAGACCGGTCCAAGGATCTTTGCTTGGTGCATGCAGGATAGTCGGGACTGGGGCTGGAGAATCTCATCATGAGTGAGCAGACCAGTGGTGATGAAGAGCCAATGATAAAAGGCACATACCTTGGTTGGGGTTTCCCTGTCTAGGTCTGAAATAATTGGCGGTAGGCAAGCACCTTCAAATCAGACCCCCCTGTGAGGTTCATCGAACTGCCGGGGTCACCGTTGTGCGAAGACGTTGATTCATCTGGGCGGGCAATCAATTAGCGAGCCTGCTTGTCTGCCTCGTCGATTCTCTCAACAATATCCAAAAAAGCCTCGTCGGAAATGTGACAGTAGCCCTCCCGTCTCACCCATTTCTTGAGTCGAGCCGCGAAGGCCCGCCGCCATAGTTCTTCCCATTGAATACCAAGAGCCTGAGCCAAAGCCTTACACGTCTTCAGGGGGGGCGGCTCCATAGAGCCGGATTCTAGCCTCGTAATGTAAGGGTCACTAAGGTGGCATTTCATAGCAACATCCTTTTGGGTTAAGCCTGCTTGAGTTCGTTGCCTAGCCAACCAGCGACCAAAGTTGATGTCCATTCCCAATGGCATGCTACCAGAAAAAGTCCCGAAAAAAAAGCTTGACATTGGCGCTGGACTGCGTTACTGTCTAAGTAAGGCAACATAGAGGTGTAGCATGAGAATTCGACAAAAAACCCACCGCCCTGCCCGCCACACGTTGCGACCAGGGTCAAATAGCACTTCTTTGGCGCAGAGTTCACGCTGCGTATCTCCGGAAGCCCCATATGTCACTCATGGCGACCTACTGCGAATCGCACGCCGGAATCACTGCGTTGGAATTCATAGTGAACCTATCCTATCTCTTTGTCTCCCCGAAAAGAACTTTTGGGTTTTCAAGGCGACAGTATTCAAATCTCCTCGATGCCGTGGCTTCGTCGGCTACGGTGATGCCCATCCCGGCAATGTTTCTCCCTTGATCTTCAACCACGCCGAAATGCGCATGGCCGAAACCCGCGCCGTCAATCGCGCCTTGCGCAAGGCCTACGGCATTGGCCTGTGCTCCCTCGAAGAGCTTCCGCCTTGGCGCTTGAGTCCCGCACAAATACCTGTGCTGCGCCGCACTCTGCAGTCGCGGCCAGCATTTCCGAAAGGAGTCACCCGTGCGAATGAAAATCCCAGGTCTCAGTCAGGTCAGCGAAAGAAAGTCTCTGGTCGTAGGGGCGTACCGAGCCCGGGTGGTGCGCTTCGAACCCGCCGGCCACGCTCCTAATCCTTGCCGAGCGGCCACCTTCCTCATCCTTGAGCCCCCAGCCTATGCCGGCCGCCACGTCCGCACCCGTCTCTACTGCCACGAGCGGGCCCTCTGGAAGCTGCGCTGGTTCCTGAACGATTTCAAATACGACGCGGAACTCCTGGCAGCCGACGAACTGGTTGACCGCCGGGCGGTGGGCCTGGAAGGGGTCATTCGCCTGGCCTACTGGGGCAACGACGGCCGTCGCCGCTTGGATGTCCAGGGCTTCGCCCCCAACGAACGTTGGGGCGATCTCTCCGTTAATCAACCACCCTGTGAAAGCCTCACTGAGGCCGCACAGGCTTAGACTTCGCGACAGAAATATCGCGCAGGGAGGGGATCATGGATCATTACAGCTACACGCAGCTTTCGACTTACCTGCAGTGCCCGCTCAAGTACAAGTACCACTATCTGGAAGGCTGGCAGGAAATGGAAGACAAAGCCAGCCTGATTTTCGGGCGAGTGTTCCAAAGGTCGGTGGAAGCCCAATACCAAGTGGCCGACTCCGTGCGGTTCTTCTGTGAGGATTGGGGGAGAGTCAAGGACATGCCGCTCGAGTACATGAACGGCGACAGTTGGGAGAAGATGCTGGAGCAGGGGCAGCAGTTATTGGAGCAGTTCCGTGAGGACCGGCGGGTGCTGATCGAGGACGGGCGGACGGACTTTCAGGTCAAGTTCCGGCGCCCTCTGCCGCTCAGTCAAAAGCACTTTCTGGCCTATGTGGATGCCGTTGGGTATGTGGATGGGCGGCATTGCCTGATTGAGTGGAAAACCACCACGCAATCCTATCCGGAGAATCTGGGGCGGGTGTTGGAACTCGATCCGCAGTTGGTGTGCTACTCCTGGGCGGCGCAGACACAGCAGGTGTGCCTGGTGAACTTCGTACGGAAGAAGCAGGTGGAGATTCAATACCTGCGGGCGCGGATACGGAAGCGGCAGTGGAAGGCGTTGGAGGAGACGTTGGACTTACTGGCGAGCGAGGCGGAAGCGGGGCACTTCTACCCGCGATCGGGGATTCGCTATCCCAATAACCAGTGTTTGAACTGTGCCTATCTGGGGTTGTGTTTGAGGAAGAAGGCTTTGGTGGAGGAGAACCTGGTCAAGGTGGAGGAGCTGGTAGTTCATGGATAAGGCACGGGCGCAGGCGGTGCTGGCACGGATCGATGAGATTCTGCGCTGGGAGCAGCGGGTGGAGCAGCGGAAGGATCAGAAGTTTGCGGAGCTGGGGAAGCATCTCTGCGAGGTGCGGAACCACGGCTACTGGCGGCTGGGGTACCAGAGCTTCGAAGCCTATCTGGAGGCGAAGTTTCCGGACTCACGGCGCAAGGCCTATTACCTGATGTCGATTCACGACCATCTGAAGCAGATTCCGGCGGCGGAGATCGAGGATTTGGGGTGGTCGAAGGCGTTGGAACTGGCGAAGGTAGCGCGGAGCGAAGGCAGGCATTTTGACTGTGCAACCTGGTTGCACAAGGCGAAGGAGCAGACCAAGGAGGAGCTGAAGGAAGAGGTCTACAAATATTTCACCGGGCAAGACTACGAGCCCTACGAGATGGTTTACTTCAAGCTGTTTGAGAGCCAACTGCCCACGGTGGAAAGGGCTCTATACGTGGCTTCGCGGATGGCAGGGACGGAGAAGTCACGGGGGTACTGTTTGGAGCTGGTGTGCGCGGATTTTCTAGCGGGGAGAACGGAGGAGTCTTCACCCGAGGAGACCCTGCTGCTGATCCATCGTCTGGTTAGCCTTCTGCCGGGGGAGTATCAGGCGCGCCTGGCTGGCCAAAGCAGGGGCAGGGAATTGGAGAGAGCCGGAAGATGCTGAGGAAAGTAAAGCGGGTCAAGCTGGGGCAGCAGATTTACCGGCGTTTGATGAAGCGGGTGCTGGAGCGGGACGGCTGGCGATGTCAGAGGTGCGGCTCGCTTGAGAACCTGCAGGTGCACCACAAGATGAAGAGGAGCCAGCAAGGGGATGATGCGCTCGAGAACCTGGTGACACTTTGCGCGCACTGCCACATAGCGGAGCACGGGCAGCTTTTCTATTCAGTGCCGGCGGTCAGAATTTGCAGCAAGCCAAAGCTACGAGGCAAGTGAGGAGCCACGGGCTGTTTCCTTTTTGCGCAAAATCGGCAACAACTCGCCACTCGGCCAGGTGCGCAGTCATGGCCGACGGCCGAAAATCTTGATCACACCGCCCAATTCTGCGCGGCACCACGACGGGCGATGGGGCTGAACGCGTCCTCGCCGGACGGGCTCCCGCCGGTTAAGCTTACCGCTTTTGGCCGCGGCGTCCAGAGTAGCAGGATAGAGCAGCGCGAGAGCTAGACGCAGCCCCGAGGACACCGGGCGGATGTTCGGAATTAACTCATCTCGGCAGGACGGCACATTTGGGGCTGCGATCAAAAATCCTCCCAGAGAATTCAGATTCGCTATGTATATTACAAGTATTAGGAGAGCATGAGCTGCGGCAAATGACACGGGGATACCAAAGTGCCGACGGAAGCAGGGAGAGGACGTTTCCGGACTCAGGTAGCGAGCCTTCTTGCCTGATCGAAAGCGAGGACCCGCTGGGGCGGATTTTGGCAGGAGGCGGCGCTGCAAGGTACGACAGCTTGACAGTGCAACCGGGTTGCATGCAACCAGGTTGCGTGCAACCCGGTTGCACAAACTAAGGCACCGGGTTGGAGATGGAGGGCGCCAGCGTTGAGAAAAAGCACGTAAACTTCGTCCCCAGGGACTGCCAGCCTGCGCTCCGCCCAGGCCAAAAGTGAGGCACGATGAGCCATCAGCATTTCTGCCACATCGCCGGTCATTACTGGCAATGCGAGGGGACGGCCCTGCGTGGGGCCGACACCGAGCCGTCTGTCTGCATCTGCCTTCCATGTGAGCTGCCGCTGGAAGGCTTCGACCACAGCGCTTGCCACGCCCCCATCGAGCTTCTTGCCTGCGCTGAACACCGCTGGGCGGATGAGACTACGGCCGCCCGACCTCAGGGGGAGCATGAGGCTGAGCCTGCCTTGCTCCAAGACGACGACGGCAACCGGGCTTACGGGTTCTGCCTGTGGTGCGGGAAGACCTTCTATTGCTGGGCGGAAGTGGAGGCGCATAACGCCGACAACATGAAGGGATGCGCGGTTTACCAGGAGCTTGCCAGCAGGCCGGGAGGCTGCTCCTGCCTGCCGCCCATCTTGCGCGACAAACTGCAGGAAGCAGGGCTGCTCAATGACGACAGCGGTCAGCCGAAGCTTCCAAAGAGAGGGCTGCTTCAGTAAAGACGAAAGCCCATCAAACTTACGGCATTGGCCCGGTTGCCGAACTTTGTTGAGCGCAGCCTCAGCTGAGTGTCGCCTGTGCCGAGCGCTGCGCAGACGAAAGGTGGAAAGAGCACCTTACGTGTGCGACGCGTGGCGACGGAGCGTTCATCAGGAGAATTGTTCCAAGCTGATCTGTGCGGATTTTCTAGCGGGCGTCGACAGCTGAGAAGATGCTGCTGCTGATCCGATCCAGCAGGGCTTTACACAGCCGCGCGTTAGGGATCACTTGCGTCCATTCCGAGAAGGGTAGATTGGTGGGCATGAGCATGGCCGCTTTCTCCGCTCGCTCGGCGATCACCTGGAAAAGAAACTCGGCTCCCAGATCGGCCAGAGGTACATAGCCCACCTCGTCGATCGCGATCAGCTCATAACGAGACCAACGCGCCATCACCCGACGCAGCTGCAACTTTTGTTTGGCCTCCACCAACTCATTCACCAGCCCTGCCGTGGTGGTGAACCGCACCCTCCGCTTCTGTCGGCAAGCGCCCACACACAGGCCTGTCATCAGGTGGGTTTTCCCCGTCCCGCAGTCCCCGATGAACAGAACCGGCTCCGCCCGCTCGATGTATCCTCCCTCGGCCAATTGTCGAATCTCAGCCGCCGACACCCGATCCACCGAGCCCCAAAGCTTCGCGCAGCTTGGCCGCTACTCAGACGGTCCCCACGCCAAACTCGTACATGTCCTCCGCTCCCTCAGCTTGGGGTTCTGGTCCGCAGCCGAGGCTGGGGCGGGCCAGCTCGAACGATCTACGTGGCCCAACGGAGAGTATCGATGTCTCCACGTTTCCTCATCCCTAAACAGGATCGCTTAGGCCCCTCGGAAGGCCATAAAAGGCCCCTCCATCCCGGTAACCTCAAGTCTCACGACTACCGAGGTTATTCTATAGGAGGGCTTGGGTCCAACTTTAGGGCTCGCTCCCAGGGTGCGGATTCAAGCCAATTCAACTCCTATCGTGTCCTTCGACACGGGAGGTTCGAAAGTTATGGAGAGCACACAACTTGTTAGCGGACAAGGGGTTAGTAACGTCAGTATAGGGCGCCATCAATCCCAGTGCACTATCTGTCAGCACCCCGATCGGGAGAAGATAGAAAACGATTACCTACAATGGACTAGCATCACTGATCTTGCCAGGTCTCATGGCGTCAGCCGTGATTCCCTGTATAGGCACGTTCACGCCTTGGGTCTAGACAAGAAGCGGAGCTCCACTATCCTCCTACCGCTGGAACGGCTTATTGAGAGAGGAGACTGGGCTAAGTTAACTGGCGCAACGGTTCTCAAAGCTATCCAGTTCTACATGAAAGTAACGGGTGCTGGACAGGAGGTTAAGGCGGTTGAGGGCGCTGGCGCCAAGGAGGTGCTGCAGCGCATGTCGCAGGAGGAGCGGGAAGCCTTCGCCAGGGATGGTTCAATTCCAGACTGGATCTCAGGGGCGACGGATGCTACACCTGATGATGGTCAAGAAGATGCCGTGCAGAGTGTAGCTACCAAAAACGAAACCCTGCAGTAGCAGCTTCCCAGCCACGAAGTAGTGCACCAATTTGATCTAGGCCAGGAGTTGCGGCTGGAAGTGTGGATCGGAGGGGTTGCGGGAAGCAACGTCTGGAACTGGAAGGGGTGCATTTTCTGGCGCGGAGGGGGAGGGGTCGGCACCGGAAGAGACCCTGACGGCGATCGACGGGCTGGTGGATCTGCGGCCGCAAGGGTAGCCGGCGTGGCCCATGCGCGCGACCGACGGCGTAGGGCACCACCCCTGTAGACAAGAGTGAACCGGATGCGAGCCAGGGACCCAGAGTTATGGGCGTTTAAGGGTTCGGGGGCGCGACGGGCTGCTCTCCGATGCGCGAACAGCGGAATCTGACCTGCCGCCTTCCGCCAGCAAACTGGGCAGCAAGCGCGAACTCCGCGGGAAAGATAGGTTCGACATCTCTCGCGGCCACCGTCTAAGGTAGCTAGCTGTAGATGCTACAACGACCTCCTATTCCTTCGGCGGGAGGTCATTTTTTCTTCTAGCGATAGGATATCATGTCCGATTAGCAGCATTCCTCAGGCAGTGCGTGGCCGCAACACTGCATCACAGTCCGGGTGACAAAAAAGACGGTTAAGTTCCTGAAAACAAATGGCCGCAGGTTTGGGCAGGGTGGCAACACTTTTGAGCTTTGCGGGCTGTCGTGGCTTTGGTCAAAAGGAGCCTTCCAGAATGTTTGATTTCGATTAAGCAACTCTCCGTGTTGGGAGTTGCGGATGCTCATTGCCACGCCCCATCGGTGCATCAGGGATTGGCGATGAGTCTAGCAACCCCGAGTAAGGTTCAGAAGCTGCAGAAGGCGTTGCACGATAAAGCGAAGGAATCGCCGAGCTATCGGTTCTACGCTCTGTACGACAAGGTGTACCGGAAGGACGTCCTGGCTTGCGCCTACGACCGCTGCCACGCGAACCGTGGTGCTGCCGGGGTAGACGGTCAGGAGTTCGAGGACATCGAGGAGTACGGCGTGGAGCGGTGGCTGGACGAACTGGCGGAAGAGCTGAAAAGCAGAACCTATCAACCGCAGCCGGTACGCCGGGTAATGATTGACAAGCCCGGAGGTGGAAAGCGGCCGCTCGGAATTCCCGCCATAAAAGATCGTGTCGCGGAATTGGCTGCAGTCTTAGTGCTCGAACCGATTTTCGAGGCCGACCTGCAGCCGGAGCAGTACGCCTACCGCCAGGACCGCAGCGCGTTGGACGCAGTAAAGCATGTCCATCGGCTGCTCAACACGGGCCATGGACAAGTAGTGGACACGGATCTGAGCGGATACTACGACAGCATTCCGCACGCCGAGCTAATGAAGTCGGTGGCTCGCCGGATCGTCGACGGAGCCATGCTACATCTGATCAAGATGTGGCTAGAAGCTCCGGTCGAGGAGGCCGATGAGCAGGGGAAGAAGCGCCGGAGTACCCGCAATCGAGACGAGGGTCGGGGGACTCCGCAAGGGGCTCCGATCAGTCCGCTGCTCAGTAATTTGTACATGCGCCGGTTCGTGCTCGGTTGGAAGCAACTGAAGCATGAGAAGCGTCTTCAAGCGTTCATCGTGAATTACGCGGACGACCTCGTGATCTGCTGTCGTCGCCAGGCCGATGAAGCTCTGGCGAAAATGCGGGACATGATGTTGAAGCTGAAGCTTACGTTGAATGAGAAGAAGACGCGGGTCTGCCGACTGCCGGAAGAAAAGTTCGACTTCCTAGGGTACACGTTTGGCCGGCGCTATTCGCCGAAGACGGGACGGGCCTATATTGGGACTGTTCCGGCGAAGACACGGGTGCAGCGCATCTGTGCGGCGATTAGCGAGCTGACCGGACGTAATCAGACCCTGCGGGACACCAAGGCCTTGGTAGCGGACCTCAACCGGAGATTGATCGGTTGGGCGAACTACTTCTATCTGGGTCCGGTCAGCAAAGCCCGAGAGTTGGGATAGAACTCGGGCGCGTTGGCTCGGCGCTACGTTTCCCGAGGCCCCCCTATAATCCCGGACAGCCGGTTTTCCCAGGTCCGGTTTGAAACCTTGGCCTCTCTTCCATGGGCCTTCCCAGCTTCGCAGGGTTTAAGCGCTGGCGCGCATACGCCCCGGCTTTCGTGGTTTGCCCACAGCCTCGTCTCCTCGCATGCGTCGGTTCAGCGCCGGCTCTGCGTCCGGCCACCGCGCTGCCAATGAGACCGCCAAGTGTCCAGAGTCCCTTCGCCCGATATCGGTGATGCCGTCATCGGGGAGTCGTATTTCCTCTCCTCAGAGGGCGTTGCCCCTCCGTCATCGCTACTACGGACTCATGCGCCAGTCCCCCGGGTTCTCCTCTCCTTCGGCCTTAGCTTCGTTCGAGGAGTCTTTGCCGGTTGCTACCAGCCCCGGCGACCCGCGGGACCTTCCCG
>Ga0326727_10003829_pt1 | contig 47010 bp, 46 predicted proteins | sample MB2enrmetagenome_FD_207643 | JGI IMG/M metagenome (GOLD analysis project Ga0326727, IMG submission 207643) | Lab enriched peat soil microbial communities from McLean, Ithaca, NY, United States - MB29MY | ecosystem: Environmental > Terrestrial > Soil > Wetlands > Peat | place: USA: New York... | reverse complement strand
GTGATTTTTCAGATTTTATCGCGCCGGAAGATCTGGATTTCGTACTCGATCGTGGCCATCTCCGGCAGCAGGGTCATCCTGTCGAAACCTATGAGTGCAGACTACTGAAACGCGATGGAGTTACCCGGATTTTGGCGTCTCTGGATGCTGGAGTTATATCATATGAAGGAGCGCCGGCAAGTATGGGCTCCATACGTGATATCACAGAACAAAGGCGCATCGATGAGGCACTGAAGGAAAGTGGGGAAAAGCTCCGGGCTGTTTTTGATAGTACTTTCCAGTTCACCGGAATGATAACGTCAGAGGGGATTCTCATAGACGTCAACAGAACAGCTCTTAATTTCCTGGAGCGTAGACGAGAGGATGTCATCAACCGACCCTTCTGGGATACGGGTTGGTGGAGAGTGGAGCGGATGCAGCAGCTTCAGAACGCTATCGCTGAAGCAGCTAAGGGTGCATTCGTCAGGTATGAAGTAGAGCTGCAGGGATCCGGAGATAAAACGATGATTGTCGACTTCTCCATAAAACCGGTATACGATTCCGACGGAAACGTCCGGCTCCTTATCGCCGAAGGCCGGGATATCACCGAACGTAAACATACAGAAGAGGCGCTGCGGGAGACAGAGGAACGGTTCCGTAAAGTGTTCGAGGATGGGCCACTGGGCATGGCGATACTTGGCAGCGATTTGCGATTTATGTTGGCAAACAAGTTGTTCTGCGATATGCTGGGTTACACGGCCGAGGAACTCCAAACAAAAACCTTTGCAGATATAACCCCCCCGGGACACGTAAACACGGATCTCGCCGAGATCAGGAAGCTTTATGCCGGCACTATACCCCGTTACCGAACGGATAAGCGATATATCAGGAAGGATGGTAGCGAGATGTGGGGAGCATTAACCGTCAGCCCGCTCAGAGACCAAGAGGGATATATCGTTTCGACACTTGCCCTTGTTGAAGATATCACTGAGCAGAAACGCTCCGCTTCCTGACAAAGAACCTCGGTTCCAGGAAAATCCGGCAAAAAATAGAATTTAGTAGCTGATAAATCCCGTGTAAACGGTAACTGCCGGGCCTTCCATCTTTACCCCATCTTTGAAATGGATCGTAAGAGGGCCTCCTCTCGTTTCAACATGGATTGTATCACCCATGTAGCCAAGCCGGCGCACGACCGCTGCTGATGCGGTTGCTCCGGTCCCACAGGAAAGAGTCTCCTCTTCAACACCGCGTTCGAATGTCCGTATTTTCAGGGAATCATCACCGGTCTTTTCCACAAAGTTCACATTTGCACCCTCGGGAAAAGAGGCATGATGCCGGATTACCGGGGCTGCTGCAGCAATGTCCACGGTGTCGACTGCATCGACAAGGATTACTGCATGAGGCACCCCGGTATTTACCGCAAACACTTCGAAGTTTTCGATACGTTCGTGATATTCACCGTTCCCGGACGCCGGTATGACCGGGCGGTCGAATCCGGGTGTGGGCATACTTATGATCGCAGTAAATTCCTCATCCATGGATCTGACCGTAACCCCGACCGGCCCTGCGGCGGTTTCAACCGTAAAGATTTCCCCAACGTACCCCGCATCATGCGCGTACTTGGCAAGGCACCGGACGCCGTTACCGCACATCTCGGCCTCACTTTCGTCCGGCTGGAAAATCCGCATCCTGACATCGTTATCAGCCGACTTTAAAAGATAGAGAATTCCGTCAGCACCGATCCCGAATCTCCGGTCGCAGTAAAGTGCAGCGAAATGCGCCTTCAGGTCATCGGGTATGACCGTTTCCTCGTACTCATCAATGAGGACGAAATCGTTACCGTTCCCGTGTAATTTAGTAAAGGGTATCTCCATTATGGTGCCCCTGACAGCCCAACGTATTCTCTACGCACAAAACGCCGGATTGCCGGTTGAATTATTCCTGAGGCGTGTTCTTCAATAAAATATCGCTCTGCTGCCCCAATGCAACGGGGTTTTCGGACTCACTCTCCATTGAGTCCGGCAGACCCAAACGCCAGATGAAATTCATCGATACCCCATCCAAGATAATCCCGTATAATGACATAGGCCATCTGGGGAGGTATTGCACCCTTTTCTGTGACGATAAGGTCGATATATTCTGATGGAGTAACATCAAAAGCCGGGTTCCTTACGGTAACATAAGGAAGGGTCCGGGCGATCTCATCGGGGAGGACTTCATTTCCTGCCCTTTCTTCGATCCGGATGAACTCGCCAAGGATTGTACGAGGGGCAAATTTGTAGGTCTCAGCAGCTACCATCAGGTTTACCCGCGCCTCGCGGGCAGAATGGGCAACCTGCGCCGTCCCGATCTTATTAACTACCGCGCCGTTTACAGTCACTGCATCAGCACCGACAATAACAAGATCTACATCATTAATGAACGATCTGACCGCAGAATCCACGATAAAATTTGTTTTTATCCCTGCATCGTTTAATGTCCGGATTGTGATAAGCCCCTGGTTTCTTGGCCGCACTTCCGTAGCAAAAACCTCGATCTTTTTTCCCTGACGATGGGCCTCGATAATGCACCCGAGTGCAACCTCAGAGTTGCAATGAGTGAGGATTGTATCACCATCGCGTATGTGGCTGGCCCCAAATTGTCCGATCTGTTCTACCGCATGCTGCGATGACCGGATGAATTCATCGGCACATCGGACTACACCGGCCTTTGCTTCTTCGATGGTCTTTGTGTGATTAAGACCGGCCATGACCATATGGACTGCATTTGGCAGGGAAACGGCAGTTGGCCGGGTTGCAAGTAGGAGGGCCGCGGTTTGTTCCATTTCCTGCCGGAACACATCAAGAGCCGAAACCTGCAGGGAAAGTGCATGATCCCGGAGGGCTTCGGCAACCGCACGTGCAATTCTTCCTGCTCCCCGGATCTCCATGCTCTTTATCTTGTCCGCAGTTTCAGGTACGATCATCAGCATCACCTTTCAATAAAGAGGGGAACCTACATAGAGTTTATTACCGGGTGAAACAATGACCGTAGCCGTGGTTTTTGATAGTGCCGGGACGCTTCTGAACACATACCGTGTCGCAAAAGACATCTCGAGGCAGGTACTTATGCCCGGGATAGAGACCACCACGCTTACTTTTGCTTCGCTGGAACGCGTCCTGATAATCATTCCGGTCCATTCCAAACATATTATCACCGCCTCACCGGATATGCTTCTCTCTGCGTACCTTTTAGAGAACAAGGTTGGCTTTGGCATCAGCTGCACCCGAAAAATCACAACCGCAGACGAGATCGGCGATATGCTGTATGCAGACAAACGGGCGCTTGTCGGAGATCTCCAGGAATGCATCCGGGACGTATGGGGCATCTGCAGGTGCGAGACCATGCTAACGCTCAACAGCGGGGCTATCCTCAATATGGCACACCGGTCAATAGAATTTACAGTAACTGCGGGAGGCTGGCCTTTTGAGGGAGCAAAAGACACAATCACTGCCCTGCACCGGATGGGGATTCCCACGTTTATCGCTTCGGGAGACCGTTCGACAAAACTGGAGATCATGGCGGATCACCTCGGCATCCCTCGTGATCGGGTCTACGGTGTGGCAACGCCGACTATCAAGGCACAGATTATCTCGGACTTAAAAAACGAGTACGATCATGTGGTCATGGTCGGTGATGGCATAAATGATCTGGGTGCTTTTACAAAAGCTGATACTGCCATTCTCACTGTGCAGCAGGCTGGAAATCGTCCCGGAGAACTTTTCGACGCAGCCGATCATGTCATCCGTCACGTAAGAGATGTGCTCCCTATTATAAGGACACTATTATAAAGACGACGCTTGCCCAAGGTGCAACTTCCCGATCGTGACCACAGCGGGCAGCATATAAAAGGTAATATGACCCTACTACCAGATTAGGTACAAGGGAATTATGAAGGCTCCACTGATCACGGTCGACAACATCTGTATGGATTTTGATGGCTCGCATGCCCTCAGAAATATCTCATTTGAAATCGCTGAAGGGGAGATTCTGGGGATCATTGGCAGAAGCGGCGCCGGCAAGACCGTGCTGATGCACCTCATGAGAGGTGTGGAACAGCCCCCGACAAGTGGCAGAGTTATATACCATGTTTCGGCATGTCCCTCATGTGATTACATGGACGTTGCTAGCTCTGCCGGGAAACCCTGCCCGCACTGTGGGGGAATACTTGCAGCTCTCGATGTGGATCTCTGGAACGAAACCAACGAAGCGCTAAAACGAAGGGTGATGCGGCGTACTGCTATTATGTTCCAGCGGACCTTCGCCCTTTATGGCGACGACCGGGTAATCGAAAACGTACTTCATGCACTTGATGATATCAATTATCCTCAGGAAAAAGCCATCAACCGTGCAGCCGACCTCATCGACCAGGTCCGGCTCTCCCACCGGATGATGCATATCGCCCGTGACCTTTCCGGGGGGGAAAAGCAGCGTGTAGTGCTAGCCAGGCAGCTTGCAAAAGAGCCTTTTTTACTCTTTGCCGATGAGCCCACTGGCACGCTGGATCCCGGAACCGCAAAGATTGTCCATTCGATGCTCACTGAAGCAGCAAAGACCAACAATATGGGTATGGTGGTGACATCCCACTTCTCGCAGGTAATTGAAGATGTGGCCAGTCGCGCCATCCTGCTTGTCGACGGTACCATTGCAAAAATCGGTTCGCCTAAAGAAGTGATAGGTGAATTCATGGCCGGCTGCGACGATACAGAGGTCTTCGAACACACAGAGGCGGGCGAGATGATAGTCATTGCCCGGGATCTTGTCAAACGATACATATCCGTCGACCGTGGTGTTGTCAAAGCGGTAAATGGCGTCACCTTCGATGTATACACAAAAGAGATCTTCGGCATCATCGGAAAAAGCGGAGCAGGAAAAACAACGCTTTCGCGGATTATTGCCGGACTCATTGAGCCTACGAGTGGAGAGATCAACATCAAGATTGGGGATGATTGGGTGGATATGACCAAGCCGGGTGTAGATCAGCGGGGCAGAGCCAAAGAATATATTGGATTGCTTCACCAGGAATACGATCTCTATCCCCATCGTAACGTCCTTGATAATCTCACTGATGCAATCGGCCTTGAATTCCCCAAGGAGCTGGCCATGCGAAAAGCTATTGTCACCTTGAAAATGGCCGGATTTACTGAGGAGAAGAGTAAAGAGATTCTCGAAAGGTTGCCAGGGCAACTCTCGGAAGGCGAACGCCACCGGGTCGCACTCGCACAGGTACTAATCCGGGAACCCAAAATCGTGATCCTGGACGAGCCGACGGGCACGATGGATCCTATCACCAAGATAGATGTCAAACATTCCATCATGCATTCCCGCGACGATATCGATGAAACCTTCATCGTGGTCTCGCATGACATGGAATTCGTGCGCGAAATATGCGACCGGATTGCATTGATGCGAGGCGGAAAGATCGTGGAGATAGGAAAGACGGTTGATGTGCTCGCACACCTTACCGAGGATGAGCGTAAGATCATGAGCCAAGCCCAGCCTCACTCTTGAGAGGCTCACATGATCCATTTCCATCTCGATGGAGAGCCCCATGAGGTAAGCGAGCAAAGCACACTTCTTTCCCTTATTCCGGAACATCCCCGTGAATGTGCTGTCGCCGTTATCCGACCTGCAACTAAGGAACAGGAGAGAACTGAAAATTTTACGGTAACGACAACCGCCGGAGAGATAACCATTGAGCTCGCCGGGGTTGAGGTCGATGTCCTTGAACGGCGGGATGCCATTGAAAGGCTTGCCTTACACTGGACTGACCGGTACGCTGCTGCATTCGGCCCGTTTCCTTCCGGCATTCGTCCGCTGCGTAAACCACGGCTTTACGAGAGAGGAGATGTTATTCTCGGTTGCGGCGGATACGATCCCAAAACCTCGTATCTCATTTTCTCAAAAATCCGGCATACTGCAGATCACGGCGCTGGTGAAACCGGCGGTGTTATCGGCCGGGTCGTCAGCGGTAAAGCCGTACTCGACCGGTGGGAAACCGGGGACAGGGTAACAACGGTGGAACCAGTGATCAGCTGGGCCGACACCAGTCGTTCGTTTACCACTACAAACCTGAATCTTATTGTAGAAGACGGCATGCTTATCGTAACACAGGTAAGAGTGACGGGGCAGGGGTTTTTCCCGGACCGGGTTACTACCGAGGCGGCAGGTAGTGTAGAACACCTGCTTGTGGCTCTCCAGTCCGGAAAATTTGTCGTCGACCGTGCAACAAGCACCCATATCCTTGACCGGAAACTTGTTGGAACCGATGTGCCTGCACAGTTCAAGCGTCCCCGTCGCGAGGGTACAGTTACCGTACGAACCGGGGGACCATCAGTTGGAGGGGTCTATATCTACAGGGCCGATGTCCCCAGCAGCCCGACACATAGTGTAGTTGGACAGGTAGTACATGGCATCGAACTGGTAAAGCTTGCAAAAGAAAGCGATATTCTCTCAATACAGGTCGTTCCTCCCCGTATCGATCTCCTCGGTCTGCCTCTGGAAGATGCTAAAAAAGTCGCGGCGGACCGGAAGGTTTCTTTCGTTGTCGATATCGACAAAAAAGACCGGATTGTCGTATCACAGGAACCAGGGACCACACTTGATGTGCTGAGCGAGCGTTCGGTAAAGGTGACAACAGCGCCCTTCGATCAGGTAATTGATATCGTTCTTGATGATGCCAAGGCTCCCATGAGCTGCGACACATTCCGTCGTATTACCGGGCTGCACGAGCATGATGCAGGTATGATGCCGGCATTCTTTATTTTCGATGATGTGTATCTTTTCAAACCAAAAATCCCGACTACCTTCAAAATCTATCCTGAGAATTGTCCGGTTGGCGAAGCCCCGGCGGCAGCCCTTGCTATTACCAATGATTCCCGTAAAGGTTCTGGCCTTGTTGGGGTGAGGTTATCGGCGAACCGCGAGTTTGGTCCGACTTCCGAACCGTTCGACGGCACTAATATTATCGGACGGGTTATCGATACGGATAAGCTAAAGCACGTAAAAGAACGGCAGATCGTCTACATCCGCGAGGTGAAACAGTGACTGATTATACCCCGGCAAACGTCGGGACCGTGACCCGGTACGTAGTGGTGGAATCGTATACCGTAACACCTGCGGACGTAGCTATCCGGGCATACGAAGTAGCAAAAGGCGTGATGATCAAGGAGAACTGTTTTGGCCTTGTCGTTATGGGAAAAGAAGAAGAGGTCAACCGGGTGATCGCTGAAGTACGGAAAATGGACCCGGCCCATATTTTTGTAAAAGACCGCGGGTTCCCGCCCGGGGATGCCCGGCGGTGCCGGGCAACTCTTGGTGGAGCGAGGCCGGGGTTCCACGGGATCGAGTTCGAGATGACCATCCTCCCGTACATTTCTCACGCTATTGAAGAACTTGAACATCGCGATGCCTCAACTGTGCCGGCCCCGCAATCCCAGCTGACATCGCCCCGTCTTGATATTTACCGGTTGAAGAAAATGATCGATGCACAGGAGCCCTGACCATGGCAAAAATATTCATTTACCCTGCAACAAGCCTGATCCTTTCCGATATGGTGACACGGTTCGGCCACACACCCCTTGGTTCTGCAATCGCTATCCGGGAACGTGTCCAAACCGCCGGACTTGAATCCATACCCCTCCAGATCACTCCTGAAGAACCCAAGAAGGGGCTCCGGTGGGCGGCAGTGGAAGTCCCAAGCGGTGTCCGTGGTCGCATGTCCCTGTATGGCCCGATGATTGAGATGTGCGATGCTGCAATCATTATCAATAACGCCGATCTCGCATTCGGCTGCATGGGCTGTGCACGCACAAACGAGCTGTTGAAGTTTTTAATTCGTCAAAAGGATATGCCAAAGCTCGAGCTGGAATACCCGAAAAATGAGGAGGAAGGGACACAATTTGTTGCCGCACTTAAACGGTTCCTCTCCGATCTGGGGGGAAAATCATGACAGCGCCGGTACGTATTGCTCAGCTCTCCTGCGGCCCGGATTACTCAGGTGTGCAGGAAGAAATAAACCAGGCTGCGAAATCCGTAAACGGTGAGATCTTTTTCCCGGATGTTGCCCTTAAAGACATAATGCGTGATTTTGACGCGTTCGGTCTTGAAGTCAGGAGCCCCGATCTTAAACTCGCCATTTCACGGGCAATGGCACTCGTTGATGGCAGGATCGAAGCTGACGCGGTCTTTATTGCAACCTGTTTCCGTTGTGCAGAAGCTGCAATAGTAAGAAACGAGCTACGGCGGTATATTCACGAGCACTCAAAGCTTCCTGTTGTAAGTTACTCATTTACTGAACGCACGACCGCAGGTACGCTCCTCACCCGGATGGAGGCCCTCACAACGAGTGCCAGGAGACGGGCGCTACTGGCAAGGGAAGTTCAGGAGGGTATAACACTTGGCATCGATTCCGGCTCGTCCACGACAAAGGCAGTGTTGATGAAGGATAACAAAATTATCGGGAGAGGCTGGCAGCCGACTACCGAAGTGCTCAAGAGCGCCCGGGATGTCGCCACCCATGCTCTTGGCGAAGCGGGATTGAAACTTGAAGATGTTGAAGCGATCGGAACAACCGGCTATGGCAGGTTCCTTGTCGGAAAAGATTTTAATGCAGATCTCATCCAGGAAGAGCTGACCGTAAACTCGAAAGGTGCAGTATACCTCGCGGATCGGCAGCACGGCCCGGCGACCGTTATCGATATCGGAGGGATGGATAACAAAGCCATTTCAGTAATGGACGGTATTCCCGGCACTTTTACAATGGGCGGTATCTGCGCCGGCGCCAGTGGCAGGTTCCTCGAAATGACTTCAAAGCGTCTTGGCATCGAGATCACCGAACTCGGGCCGCTTGCTATGAAAGGCATGGGTGCCCATGTTCCCATGAACAGTTATTGTATCGTGTTTGGTACCCAGAGTCTCGTCAATGCCCTTGCTGCCGGAAGTAGCCGGGAAGATGTAGCCGCAGCGGCATGCCATAGCGTTGCCGAACAGGTCTTCGAACAACAGCTCCAGGAAGTGGACATTAAAGAACCTGTAATTATGGTGGGCGGCACCTCACTCATCGAAGGGCTGGTATATGCGATGGGAGAACTCCTTAAGACCAAAATTGTTGTTCCGCCGAACTCACAATATATAGGTGCAGTGGGTTCAGCGTTGCTGGCATCAGGATTTATCAGGGACGGGGCAGATGCAGGCCATTGAGTATTTTGAAGTGGAATGTACGGAAAAACTCGGTGGGGAATACTACGGGCAGATCACAAACGACGTCCTTCTCGACCACAATCTTCTCCGGGTAATCCACAAGATCCACATCTACATCGATCCAAAAATCCCCATTTTCGTAGCCGTTGGAATTCTTAAAAAGGTTGTAACTCTTGTGCGGGTAAGTGATATCGCCAATGTCAACCCCCAAGAAGGCAAGATGACGCTTGCGATATCGGACGAAACGTATCTCGCAGCTATGCTTAAAATATTCTGGGACCGGTTCGGCAAGGATCATGTTGATCAGCCTGACCGGTTTACGGTAATCCTGACTGGAATTGCGGCAAATCCCCGTGAAATCGAAGAGATGGCAATTGCCGATCCCAGCGAGGCATTGTACAAGGATCTCGTCTACGCCCTGCGGTGCATCTGCCCCGAAGGGTTCCGGGTCAGAAGCGAAAACTTTGGGGCTGAAAAGTTCTCGTTTGTGGCAAGCGAGGATACTCTGACTGAAACCGGCCTTTCCCTGATAAAAGAAAAATTCGCGTTTATGGGGGAGACGCCATGATCCTGGTACCGATCACCTACAAAGGTGGCGTGTACCGGCACAACGAAATTATCGACCTGATCGAAGATCTTGGCGGGTACATTGTCCAGAAACACATGATTGCACAGGAAGTTGTGCTCCAGTGCTTTGTGCCAAAGGATGACGTAGAGCTGATCCGGGCAATTGGAAAACCACTTGCTGGAGAGGTGATCGATTCACCACTGGTAGGAACCGAAATCGCGGTGGTCAGTATGAGCCTTGAGATCCACCACCTGCCGCATCCTTCATGTGATATAGCCGAGTATGTGCGCCGGATAGGTGCCAAAAGCAACATGGTAAGTCTGGCACGTGGCCCGGGAAAACGGATCGCAGGGATCAACGATGAGGAACGCGATGTCATAAACGAACATGATATTGCCGTATACCTGCTTGGCAATTTCGAGACCTGTATCGAGCATAAGATGCCATTGCTCCTTCGGGGAATAGAGGTACCGGTTGTTCTTTGTGGCGGTCCTGATAAAGAAACGCTTCAGCGAATCGTTGAGCCTGCGGTGGATGGCTATGTGGGAAACGTCGGCCGGTTCATGCACCGGACCAAAGAGTCCGAGGAACTCACCAAACTTGATGAGATTGTCGCTGAGATCACCCGGGTTCTCGAAAAGCGCCGGGAGGAACTTGCAAAAGACCCCCTTTCAGTATCCCCGGCACGGCTTATGGACGTTATCCATGAGCATGTACCAGCTATCCTTGCTGTTACATCCCCAACCCCGCTTACGGTGCAGATGTCAGGTCTCCGGGTAAAACTGCCGTACGATACATATGCCGAGGTACTCCGGAAGGTTGAGATTGAAGACGGGATAAAAATCGGTGATATCGCCGACATCGAACCTTCGCGTATGCGTGATTACATTATTTTGAGAGTCAGGCCATTTTCAGAAACCAACACCGTGATTTAGGAGAAGACTATGGGACGAAAACAGGAAGCCGAGTTTGAGGATCGGCTCAAACAGATTGTCGATCAAGGTACCGATGCAACGGCCGAAGAATGGCTAAAGATCATCGAACGGGAATACGGGAAAGTTCCGCTTATTTTTAAGCGAATGGGAGAACGTCCCGAAGTCCTCATCTCCCACCTGCTGTACAAAGGAAGTGTTGCTGAGACCAGCAGGCTTGACCCCAAGTATGTGGAACTGATCAGTATGGCAGTAGGTGCGGCCCTGAAATGCCAGTATTGTACGAGCTATCACATGCAGGCCGCGATCAAAATGGGTGCAACACGAGAGGAAATCCTCGAAGTGATCCTGCTTTCAGGAATGATCTCAAATTCCTCGGTCCTTGCCAATGCATACCGGGTTATTGACGACAGGTTGGAGAAGTGTTTTCCCTGTGATATAATGGCGGTCCAGGAAAAAAACCCACAAAAAAGAGTTAAGGCCGGAAGAAATCCCAAGTAATTCTCCATCATCAACAACCGTAATCTTTTTTTATGCCATATTTTAATCCCCACAACGACTAACGATCTAGTGAATGTGTGGGATTGCAGGTGAGTACTGTTATAACGGTGGAAAGCCTGATCGCCAGCTCCTTGCAGCTATGTCTGATCGGCTTTTCCATCGCGGTCCTGATGGGGAGGGCTTACATGTAAACGGTAGTGCCGGTCTCGTCCACCGGCGCCTCGCCATAATCGATCTTTCTCCCGAGGGTCTTCAGCCCATGGCAAACGAGGATAATTCGCTCTGGCTTGTCTTCAACGGCGAGATCTACAATTTCATCGAACTCCGCAAGGAACTCGTAGACAAAGGGCATACATTTCACTCGAAATCAGATACTGAAGTAATTCTGCATGCGTACGAAGAATGGGGCCATGATTGCCTGAACCGGTTCAACGGCATGTGGGCATTTGCACTCTGGGATGATAATAAACAGGAGCTATTCTGCGCCCGGGACCGGTTCGGCATTAAACCGTTCTATTACACTATCGTTGATGGATCATTTCTGTTCGCATCCGAAATTAAAGCACTACTGGTTCATCCAGGCGTCAAAAAAATGCCGGATGACGATATGCTATGTACCTATCTTGCATGGGGTGTGCATGACCATTGCAGCCACACCATGTTTAAAGGAATTTACCAGATCGAACCGGCTCATGCCCTTGTTGTTACCGCAGAGGGAATTCAGTCCCCGTTCCGGTATTGGGATGTAAAAGTAAACCCGGAGATACGAGGAAGTGAAGACGATCTCAAAGTTGCAGCCTGCCTTGATGCACATCTCCTGGAAGCGATAAGGATCCACCTGAGAAGCGATGTTGCCGTCGGTACCTGTCTTTCTGGAGGTATTGACTCCTCAACCCTGACGGTCCTGATTAATTCGCTTATTAAAAATGAGGCCCCGGAAAGCGTAGGTTTGAGACAGAAGACGTTTTCTGTCGTATTTTCGGACAAAAAATTTGATGAGAGCCGGTATATTGACGAGGTCATTGCAGCAACCGGGGTAGACGCAGACAAAACGGAACCCAACCCAGGCCAGCTCCGTGAGGATATCGACCGGTTAGTATACATACAGGATGAACCGTTTGGTTCACTCTCCATTTACGCCCAGTACTGTGTGATGAGACTTGCAAAAAAGAAGGTCACCGTGGTACTTGACGGCCAGGGGGCCGACGAACTTCTGGCTGGTTACCTGGGGTACCAGGGAAGTTACATCCAGGGGCTCATTCGCACATTTCACTGGTGGACAGCACTAGTGGAGATCATTGGAAGTATCCGGAGACACCGGGATTTCTTTGTTGGCGCGAAGCGGCAAATGCATATCCGCAGGATGAGACGGAATCTTCTAACCTGCTATCCAAAAACGATTGACCGTTACCAAGGCACGCTCGATGAAGTCCTGCACCGCGAGCTCCTCGCCACTAATCTCCCTGCACTTCTTCACTACGAGGACCGGAACTCAATGGCATTTTCCCTGGAATCCCGGGTTCCCTTCCTTGACGTGCATTTAGTAGAATATATCGCGTCGCTCCCCCTCTCCCAGAAGATCCGGGGAGGGGAAACAAAAGTCGTCCTGCGTTCAGCAATCCGGGGAATGGTCCCCGAATCAGTGCGCTGTCGCGGTGACAAGATGGGCTTTGTCACACCCGAGGAATGCTGGATGAAAAACGAGCTCAGGCCGTTCATGCTTGAGATTTTCTCATCGCAAAGTTTTAGATCCCGCCAGTACTGGGATGCCGCTGCGGTAATGCAGGATTATCAGGCATTCCTTGATGGTGCCTCTGTGTATTCTCCAGAGATCTGGCGGATTGCCTGCGCCGAGCTGTGGCTGAGGAAATTTGTCGATACACCGGCTGCCTGATGACAATGTTGCGCAGGATCGACTTTTATTAGGAATAATCCAAGACACAGTACTAAGAACACGACCGAGAGAAAATCCCGGAAAAGAAACCACGAGGATCCATGAAAACCATTATTCTTGCCGGAGGCGTGGGAACCAGGCTTTGGCCTCTATCCCGCGAATATTTCCCTAAACAGTTTATTCCCATGGACGGGAAATCCCTGTTCCAGAAAACCTGTGAAAGGGCGAGAAAATTCTCCCGGGAGGACGAGATATGGGTAGTGACAAATGAGATCCACCAGTACCTTGTCCGCAACCAGATGGAAGATATGGGGTACGTTTTACCCGAAGACCACATCCTTGCAGAACCTGAGCAAAAGAATACTTTGCCCGCCATTGCCTGGGCCTTTCAGCAGATCAGAAAGGAAGACAGAACCGCAACAGCGGTAGTCTTTCCAAGCGATCACCACCTTGGAGATGTTGCAATCGATCAGATTAAGGCCGCGGAACCACTCTCAAAGAAATACCTTGTTACATTCGGTGTCAAACCATCTTCATCCCACACCGGGTATGGATATATTAAACCGGGAAAAGCGTTGCCGGTAGGTTTTGTCGTCGAACAATTTAGGGAAAAACCCGATGAAAAGACCGCTTCAGGTTACGTGAAGAAAGGATATCTCTGGAACAGCGGGATATTCCTGCTTTCCATCCCTGTATTCTTCAGGGAACTCAAAAAATATCAGCCCGGGCTTTTTGCAGCCTTTGAAGGGAATAAAGTGCCGGATTTCGGAAAACTGGACGCCATATCTATCGATTATGGCCTTCTTGAGCCGTCAAAAACGGTTGCCGTTGTGCCGCTTGATACGGAGTGGAGTGATCTCGGGACCTTTTCAGCGCTATACGAGATAAGTCCGCATGATGGCGAGGGGAATGTCGGAACGGCAGAGTACCTCTCGGCACGGGATAATTATGTGCACGCCCCGGGCAAGCATGTTGGCATGATTGGCGTTGATAACCTCGTCGTTGTGGATACCGCTGATGCACTTCTTATCTGTGATAGCCGGCACACAGAACAAGTCAAACATCTTGTCCACCGGTTTAATGAGAAAAACGACCCGGTTACCCGGTTCCACCGGCAGGTTCACCGACCATGGGGGTCATATACCGTGCTTGAGGAGTCAAAAGGGCACAAGATCAAACGAGTCACGGTAAAACCCGGACAAAAGCTTTCCCTCCAGCTGCATCATCACCGGAGCGAACACTGGGTTGTTGCCAGTGGTACCGCCGAAGTGCAACTCGACGACGAAACAAAATTGCTCCGGCAGGGAGAAAGCACATTTGTCCGGAGCGGGGTCCAGCACCGGATTAAAAACCCGGGAGTAATTCCTCTCGAAGTCATCGAAGTGCAGTTGGGGGAATACCTCGAAGAAGACGACATCGTACGGTTTGATGATGATTATGGCAGGAAATAAACACTTTTTTTCTTTTCATTTTTAATCATCATAGCTGATCACGATCCTTTTGTCCAACTTTTTCTGTTGAACTTCTGGCTCCGGCCTTAACCAGTCCCGGGAGTTTTTTACCCACGACAAGACATTTACCTCCGGTCCCGATCAGATCGTTCCGGTCTGCAGTCCGGAGTCCTTCAAGAACAAGATCCAGATTCTGGGGTTCCTTATACTGCATGAGTGCACGCTGGATTTTCTTTTCCTGTCCTTTTGGAACATGCACCGGTTCGAGCGTGAAGGGATTGAGGCCGGTATAGTACATACACGTCGAAACGCTCAGAGGAGTGGGTGTAAAATCCTGGACCTGTTCGGTATATACCTTGTGATCCCGGATATACTCGGCCAGTTCAATCATATCTTTTATTGTGCAGCCCGGGTGACCGGACATGAAATAAGGGACCAGGTACTGGCGTTTGGGTTTGCCTTTCTGGAATGCCGTGAAAAGGGTGAGAAAGCGATCAAAAAAAACACCATCCGGTTTGTTCATTGCGGCCGTAACAACCGGTGAGACGTGCTCAGGTGCAACTTTGAGATGCCCGGAAACATAGTGTTCGCAGAGATCTTTCAGGAACATGAACCCTTCATCATCGGCAAGAACAAGGTCGTACCGGATACCGGAGCCGACAAACACTTTTTTCACACCGGGCACTTCTCTTATTTTTTTAAGAAGTTCCCTGAGTTTCCGGTGATTTATCTTGAGGTTTTTACAGGCAGGAGAACAAAATTTGTCCGGGCATGCACCGGCAGCATCCCACAGATCGCACCCCATATTGTACATATTGGCCGTCGGACCCCCCACATCCTGGACGATTCCCCGGAACTCCGGCATTGCTGCCATCCGGATCACTTCACGGACGATAGATTCAGGGCTCCTGCTCTGGACGATCCGCCCCTGGTGATGGGTAAGAGCGCAGAACGAACAGCTGCCAAAACAGCCCCGGTGGCTCACGATCGAGAACTGTACCGGAAGAAGTGCAGGGACAGGCTCACGGTAAGAAGGATGTGCCAGTCGTGTAAAGGGCAGATCGTACGCATGATCGAGTTCGGAGGAAGAAAGAGGCCGGGCCGGAGGATTCTGGACGATAACTGTCTTCGGGTGAGGCTGAGCTACCGGTCTCCCATGTAACGGATCCTGTTCTTTGTAATGGATGGCAAACGCTTTTGCATATGCTGCAGTATCTGAAACGACCTCGGAAAAACACGGGATTTCAACAATGCCTTGTGGCCGTGGCGTACGCCATTCTGCCACCTCCATAGTATACATAGTCCCCTGTATATCCCGGAGTAATCGTGAAGGTTCCCCGTTATCCAGACGCTGGGCGATCTCTACCATCTGCCTTTCAGCCATACCATAGGCAAGAAGAGTTGCCGGTGCATCGGCAAGAATGGACTGGCGTACCCGGTTCTGCCAGTAATCGTAATGCGCAAACCTGCGCAGGCTCGCCTCTATCCCCCCTAGAACAATGGGAACATCGGGATACAGGCTGTGGATCCGGTTTGTATAAACGATTGTTGCCCTATCCGGGCGTTTTGCGATCCCACCGGGAGAGTATACATCAGAACTCCGGCGTTTCAGGTTGGGAGTATAGTTATTGACCATTGAGTCTACATTGCCGGAAGATATGCCAAAGAATAGCCGGGGTTTCCCAAGTGCCGTAAAATCCTGTTCTGTCTTTATATCCGGCTGGGCGATAATACCAACAGAAAATCCCGCATCCCACAGGACCCGGCCAATAAGCGCTGTTCCAAATGACGGGTGGTCAACATAAGCATCCCCCGTGACGAGAATGATGTCAAATTGTTCTATACCCAAAGATTTAGCTTCGACCGATGAAAGAGGAAGGAATGATGGTTGAGGTCTCATACAATGTGTTTTGATCCTAATCAGGCTCGCGGACGCCGGGTAAGGTCGCGGATAATTTCAGCAAGACCCCCAGGCACCTCTTCTTCCCTTTTCCCGCTCCCGGCAGAGAGCACAGGTTTTTCTGGCACTGTATCAGGTTCGGGATTTACAAGAGAGGTGCGTCCCGACTCGTCAGTTTTTGTGTGGACCGGAAGGGGTACACCCGTCTTTTCATCGAGGCGTCGATGGATATCAAGACCAGAAAATTCGAGAATAACGACCTCAGCAACAATATACGTGATTGCCTTTTCCCGGAGGCATCCGGTCAAGGCATGACCTGCCCGCCCTACTGATGCGTGGAAATGAATGGCTGGGGCATTATCACCCTCACTGATCGTACCGAGTCCCACCATCTCCCAGCCGCCTTCGAACATGATAAAATGCGGCTCTGGCGGGATAGTGGGCACCTCAGGACCGGTAACCATCCGCCCCTGCCTGAGTGCTCCAAGAAAAAGGAGGGTACCGGACCTGACAGATTTATCTTGTATGAACTTTTGTGTGACAGCCAGAAAATCCTCGCCGTCATCGATCCTGAGGACAAATACCCGGCCAAGCCGGCCTTCTGAATACTGCATAAACGCCCGCTTTTATTGTATCTTTGGTATTCATTGAGTTGATGTGGATTTATATCTCTTTTCTCCTAGTATGAAAAAGAGATCTGACTTTTTTAAAACTCGATTTTCGGCGGTGTCTTGATTTCTTCTTCGAACTGGAGGTATTCAAGCTTTGTCAGGTGGGTCATACCGCCGACAAATTTCGAGGGAATGGTATCCATCATGGTGTTGAATTCCTGTGAGATATTGTTGTATGTATACCGGTGGCGGGAGATCTCATCCTCAAGGTTTTTTACGGAGTCCATGAGAGAAGAGACCGTCTGGGAGGTCTTTAATTCCGGGTAGTTTTCTGCAACTGCCAGAAGGCGCCCGAAGATGGAACGGGACTCTGCCTCAACTTTATTGAGATCCCCGGGCCCTGCGGTCGCGACCGCTGATCGCATTGCAGTAACCTTGGTGAACGTCTCCTGCTCGAACTTTGCGTAGCTTTTCACTGCACCCAGCAGCTGGTCTATCATATCCAGGCGTTTCTTCATTGCGACCCGGATCTGCCCAAGAGTCGCTTCAGACGCATTTTTCAGAGAGTAGAACCGGTTGTAAATGCCGACTACCCACAGAATGAGGCCGATAACAACGACAATAATTACGGCAAGAATTATCCAACCGATGATATCTTCAAACATAGGTCATCAGTACATTGTTGCAATTTGGTACAAGATAATAGGTGAGGTAAACCGGAATAATGGCAGACATTTTGTTGCGAGTCCGCCAAAAAAAGGATAGATATCAACCGGCGAGCAGTCTATGAGAGCGTCAGGGAACCTACAACCCTGAGTTTGCCGCCTTCCAGGTAATGGAGCACCACGCGGGCACCGGGAGGGTAGACCAGTTCCTTCTCAAGAGTAACCGAGAGTTCGGGCATTCTCCAATCCCCTTCTGTCGATACCCGGGTGATACGAGAGGGTAAAAATTGCATCCAGTGGCCAAGAAATACTACCATGTCTTCTTTTAAAGGCGCGGGCCAGTATTTCACCAGTTGGGCTTTACCGGTGAGTGTAAGAGAGCTTTTAATCGCCGGATCGTTTGTAAGGACATAGCCCCGGTCAAGGTCTTCTGCTTCGATACCTTTGAGAGAAAGACCAACCCGGTCACCGGTAACTGCAGTATCCGCGTCATCATCGTGCTTCTGGATAGAGCGGATTTGGGCGGTTTTAGTGGTCGGGAGCACCTTAAGGGAATCGTGTTTTTTTATGACACCGTGAGTGACGCATCCCAAAATCACGACTCCGACACCTTTGACATTGAAATGATGATCAATAGGGACCGCTCCGTTGCCGCTTCCCTCCTTTACTTTCTGGTGTGAAGTCAATTTTGCAGCAGCATCGAGCAATTTCTCCCGTAGACCTATTGGATCGTGTTCGATTACTTCATAGTGTTCAAGAACCGTGCCTTTGATGAGCGGTGCAATCTGGTCCAGGGTCAGGTAATTCCGGAAGATAATATACCCCTCTGCTTTTCCAGCGCTCTGGAGCATAAGAACCGTCTCACCAAACGTTGCAGTAATTTCATCAACCACAAGGATGACGCGATCGGCAAGAGAGATTGCATAAAACAGCGAGGAAAGTTTTTCGGGGTATCGCGTAGGTTCAATGAGGGTTACGGTGGATTCTCCTCTCTTGAGGTTGTAAAAAGTGATATCGCTTGTCGTCCCCTTTTTTCCCAGCTCTTCAGAAAAGCCGTTCGGGGCAAGGACCGCGACTGTGATATTGGACATGAGCAATTATATGGGATCTTGAAGGATATGAGTATTTTTTTATGGAGTTGTTGCAGTGAGAGCGTACAGTTACACTTTTGTGGGCTCAAAAAAGGACTCTTAAATCCGGAGTTCCTAGGAATTAATTGTACAATGCTTCAATTATTTAAACTTAAATTAAAGGGTAATTTTGTGCTATTGGTTTAAAAACAATTATGTATAAGTATACTTGTTTGTTAGAGGTGAATGTTTACGAAAACCGAATCCATGAAAGTAGTACTCCTTGCCGGGGGACTGGGTACTCGCCTTAGTGAAGAGACGGTTATCAAACCCAAACCAATGGTGGAGATAGGGGGAAAACCCATTTTATGGCATATCATGAAAATTTTTTCTCACTATGGATATAACGATTTCATAATTTGTCTGGGATATAAAGGGTACGTCATAAAGGAATATTTTGCCAATTATTTCCTCCATATGTCCGACGTCACTATTGATATAAAAAATAACAAAACAGAAATTCACCAGAATTTCTCAGAGCCCTGGAAAATTTCACTTATTGATACCGGGGATAATACGATGACCGGTGGCCGGGTAAAAAGAATCCAGTCCTATATCGGTGACGAACCTTTTATGCTTACGTACGGAGACGGTTTGTCCGATGTAAATATCCCCAAGTTAATAGAGTTTCATAAAAAACAAGGTCAGACTGCAACTTTAACGGCCATTCGTCCAGTGGGAAGATTTGGGGTTTTGGAATTAAAAGGGTCAAACGTAACCACATTTTTAGAGAAACCAGGAAGCGGATATATTAACGGAGGGTTTTTTGTTTTCGAACCGCAATTGTTCGATTATCTGGAAGATGATACAACTACCCTTGAGCGGGCTCCTTTGGAAGCACTGGCAAAAGAAGGACAACTCAATGCCTACAAACATGAGGGATTCTGGTATCCTATGGATACACTCAGAGATAAGATCTACCTCGAAAATGTCTGGGGCTCTGGAAAAGCACCGTGGAACGTGTGGGACTGATGAATTTCAAGGATAGAATTTCGGACGCATTTCACGGGAAGACCGTTCTCGTAACCGGACATACCGGTTTTAAAGGCGGGTGGCTGGCATTATGGCTGCATGCAATCGGTGCAAAAATTGTTGGCTACAGCCTTGATCCCCCGACAAATCCTTCTTTTTTCCAGGAGACTGGATTAAAAAACCTGATAACAGACATACGGGGGGATATTTTAGAGAAAGAAAAACTTACTCGCGTTGTAGAAAAATACCGTCCGGATTTTATTTTCCATCTTGCTGCCCAGCCATTAGTCCGGGATTCGTACAAAAATCCCTGGGATACCTTTAATGTAAACGTGATGGGAACCGTCAATATTCTTGAAGCGATCAGGCTATCCCGGCACTCGACATCCTGTGTCTGTATCACCAGTGATAAATGCTATGAAAACAGGGAGTGGATTTACGCTTACCGGGAAAACGATGCTCTTGGAGGCTATGATCCCTACAGCGCAAGCAAAGGTGCTGCTGAAATTGCGATTGCATCGTACAGGAAAAGTTTTTTCAATCCTGAAGGAAAGGCGCCGGTTAGCACGGTCTCGTCCGCACGGGCAGGCAATATTATTGGCGGCGGAGACTGGGCAGCAAACCGCATTGTTCCCGATTGCATACGATCCCTGGAAAAAGACAATCCGATTAAAATCCGCAACCCGGATGCCGTTCGTCCATGGCAGTATGTATTGGATCCCTTGTCAGGTTACCTCCTCCTTGCACTTAAGATGAAAGAAAATCCAATCGATTATGCAGATGCTTGGAATTTCGGCCCGCATTATTCCAGTAACATTACGGTCCGGGAAATTGCGGAAAAAGTGATTGGTGAATGGGGCTCGGGAACGTGGGAAATTGATTTGCCCGACAAAAATTCAGTCCATGAAGCCGGTTACCTTAAGCTTGACATCGCAAAGGCAATGACGAAACTTGAATGGAAACCGGTGTACGGAATTGATATTGCAATTCAGAAAACGGTTGAATGGTATAAACTATATAGCTCCGGCAATAGGGATATGGGTAACATTTCATTGAATCAGATCCGTGAATTTACTGATCATGCAGATAAGAAATATGATTTAGGCAGAATCTGAAAAACGAGATTTACGGATTTTTCTTGAAAACATACATTCTGGACAATATAAAATTGAAAAGGGTACCTGAAAGCACCCCGAACAATTGGGCCTCTGTTTTTATTGCAGGATTAAACCAAAGGAGAATCAGATTTAGTACTAAGAGGTTAATGAGCAACCCAAAAATATTTACGCACACATATTTGAAGTAACTTTTTCTGTTCACCTGAAAGTTTACAATATTTTTAAAACTCCACACATGGTTCAGGATATAATTTTGCGTTACGGCAAATAAAAATGCAACAACCGAAGAAAAAGTGGCATCAAAATGTAACGTATCTGCCAGTATAAAAAAAATCAGGATATTAACAACAGTGCCGAGTGCACCGACAAATAAAAATCGCAAAAAACTATTCTCGTATAATTCTTCAATTTTTCCACGACAGTTACGAAAAAAACAGTTGTCGGACCAAGGAGGCATTAAAAATCAAACCTCAGTCGGATAATAGTTACAATGTAAGTCAGAATAAAAACAAATAAATTTCTTTTTGTATGGCCAAAGAGCCTTTGTTTAAAAGAATACGGGATTTCCAGAACAGTTAATTCTTTGTGGTTTTTCTTAATTTTGTATAATATCTCTTCAACAATGTCAAAATTTTTACATCGCAAGGTTAGTTCTTTCAGCCAGGCTGTTTTGTACAATTTAAAACTGTTAGAGATGTCTTTATACTGTAAATTCAGTATTACTGCATACGTGAGATTGGTTATATAACTCATCAGGATCAATAACCAGGTGTTATCCGTCGATCCTCCTTCAATGTATCTTGATGCAATAACAATGTCGTATTCATTCCGGTGTCTGTATAAGTTATTTATAAATTCAGGTGAATGAGAACCGTCAGCGTCCATGAAAATGGTATATTCACCTTGGACCCGGGCTACACCGGTCCTTATTGCATCCCCGTAATTGTTTCCTCCGTGTCGGGAGATATATATCGCTCCGTTTGCTTCGCAGACTTCTTTTGTGTTATCCATCACCTGCATGGTATCGATAATTAATATCTCAAACGGGTCCCCGGTCAGCTTAAGTTCATGTACCAGTCGGGGAAGCAGTAACCGCAAATTTTCTTCTTCCAGGTAACACGGCATTATTACGCTTAATTTTATTGAATTATTCATTCGAACCGATCCATTGAAGCATTTTTTCTATGCCGTTTATTTTGTCCGTTTTTGGTTCCCAGCCAATGAACTGCTTAATTTTACGAATGTCAGCAACGAATATTTTTTGATCACTCATTCGGGCAGGGATTTCCTCATAGGTTAACTGAATGTCGAGCCTGGTTTCAAGAATATCAAAAAGCTCCAGCAGGGATAAGCTGTTTCGCATGCCACCACCAATATTAAAAACCTGTCCCTTTACTTTATCGATATTTTTTATTACGCCAAGATAGAGATCAACCATATCATCGGCATATAATACATCCCTGACCTGTTTTCCGTTACCTGATATGGTAAAAGGTTCTTCTAACGTGCCCTTTTTTGTTTCGATAGCTTTTTGGCAGAACCAGCCTATCCAACCCTGGTCTATTGTCGAAAACTGCCTTCCACCAAACATTGACGAATGCCTGAAAACAACGGTATTAACCCCAAAGATGCGGTGAAAGTCAAGCATATACTGATCCGCACATCCTTTGGAACACCCGTACGGCGAATGAAAGTCCAGGCGAGTTGTCTCAGAGAACCCCTCAGGAAATTCTCTGGCAACGTACCTTTTCTCTGTTTCGTCATAGGTTACCCATTCGAGATCCCCGTAAACTTTATTTGTCGATGAATACACGACGATGGTGTCAGGAGAGTAATCTTTTACTGATTCCAGTACGTTAAATGATCCTAATGCATTTATTTCAAAATCCAGCCGGGGGTTGCTGATCGATGTAGTCATCGCCACTTGTCCGGCTAAGTGGAAAATGACATCCGGCTTCACGTTCTTTATGACGTCAGCAACCGTGTTTTTATCCCGGATGTCGCCGTGAATGAATCTGAAATTTCCCTTATCCTTTAACCATTCGAGGTTTTTTTCTGACCCTACCCTTGACAGGTTATCAAAGATGAAAAGCTCGTCACCCCTTGCTAAAACTTTACGGGCGATATTGCATCCAAGAAAACCGCAACCACCGGTGATTAATATTTTCATGAGAGATCTTGGTTAATAAGTCGTTTTTCTGACTCAAACATCTTACGTAATCCCTCAGCGGGTGAAATAGTGCACTTCCACCCTAAACCGGAGATTCCCGTGGTGTCAGCCTGGTGAGACATAATTTCATTTTCCCGATACGGTATCGCGCCAAAATTAAGCACCGTACCGGTGTTTCCAGATATTTTTTTTGCCAGTTCAACAAATTCCCGAATAGAAAGTGATTGACTAGAACCTATCTCGAATTCATAGAAATTCTCAAAAAAATCGTCTGATGACTTAATGATTTTCGCAAAGGCATCTACCACATCATCTATATAAATAAAATCTCGTTTTTGTTCTCCTTTCGTCAGGTCAATCATGTCTACATTTTTTATCAGATTATGCAGGATATAAGTGACAAACTTATTTGGGTTGTCCCCAGGCCCATAAAAATGCTCCAATGCAACATTAACACAGCTAAAGATTTTTCGGTACGTGTATAACCATTCTTTAAATTGTTTTTTTGAGAGTGAATAATTGTCTATCCGCTTATCTAAAACGGTATCCGTATTAATGAAGCATTTTATATGATTTTTTTTACTTTGTTCGAGTAATTTTAAGGGGAAAATCAAATTCGCGTCTACGACAGCGAGAGGGTTATTTTCTGTTCTTCCGTAATCTGTTGCACAGTGAATTATTATATCGATCGCATTTTCGTTAAAAACGGTTTCCAAAGGGACACGATCAATATCGTAAACGGAAATCTTTTTTATGTATTCTTTTATTCTTTCCGTGTTTGAAAAAGATCTTTTCAGGAGGATAACGCAATTACCGTCGTCTGCGAGCTTCCTGAGTATTCTACTGCCAAGATACCCGGTACCACCGGTGAGTAAAATCCTTTTCATCCTGTTAATGCTATTGGAAGTTATTCCCTAATAGTGTTAATGATCGATAACCTTGATAATTAAACGAGTTTAAGATTTAACGGATTTCTTTAGTTTAGGACGAAATTATGGATGAAAAAAAAATACGTGAAAAAATTTTTAAAAGCATTTCCGAGTTATACAAACTGCGTGAACAGCGGTCCGCATTTGTTCCGGGGACGTCACCAATACCCTATGCCGGCAGGATTTATGATGCAGATGAGATGATTGCTCTTGTCGATGCGTCACTTGACTTCTGGCTCACTGCCGGTCGCTTCGCGCAACAGTTTGAAAGCGAATTTGCAGCGTTCCTTGGCATGAAATATTGTCTTTTGACAAATTCCGGATCATCGGCAAACCTGCTTGCGGTTTCAGCACTCACATCACCCAAACTGGGACATCGGGCATTAAGAGCAGGAGATGAAGTTATAACCATTGCCTGTGGGTTTCCGACAACACTGAATCCCATCCTTCAAAATAATCTTGTTCCTGTTTTTCTTGATGTGGAACTGGGCACATATAATATTCAGGTAGACCTTATTGAAGAGGCAATTTCTGATAAAACAAAAGCAATTTTTATTCCTCATACTCTTGGAAATCCTGCTAACCTGGATATCATAATGAAATTAGTGAGGAAATACGACCTGTGGTATATAGAAGATAATTGCGATGCCCTTGGATCAAAGTACCGGGGACAATTTACCGGAACATTTGGCCATATTGCTACGTTCAGTTTCTACCCGGCCCATCATATGACGATGGGTGAAGGAGGGGCAGTCCTCACTAATGATCCACTACTGAAAAAAATTATTGCCTCGTTCCGCGACTGGGGGAGGGACTGCTGGTGCGATCCTGGACACGACAATTCGTGCAAAAAAAGATTTGACTGGCAGTTTGGCGAGCTTCCACCGGGATATGATCACAAGTATGTATATTCCCATATTGGGTACAATCTCAAAGTGACCGATATGCAAGCTGCAATCGGGGTAGAGCAGTTAAAAAAATTGCCATCATTTATCGATAAAAGAAAGAAAAATTTCAATATGTTATGCAAGGGCCTGGAAAAAAGTGAGACCCACCTGATTCTTCCTCAGGCGACAACTCATGCGGAACCAAGCTGGTTTGGTTTCCCGATTCTTGTCAAAGACGACGCCCCGTTCACCCGCGATAACATTGTCAATTCTCTTGAAAGTGCTCATATCGCAACCCGGATGCTGTTCGGCGGAAACCTGATCAAACAACCTGCCTATTCAACCATGAATTACCGGCAGGTTGGTTCCCTTGAAAATACCGATCTTGTTATGAAGAACCTGTTCTGGATCGGGGTATATCCCGGACTGACCGATGAGATGTTGCAATATACAATAAAGACACTTTCTAACACGGTAAAACCCTCACAGCGGAAAAAGCATAAACACATGAAAAAATAAGGGTTCACATGCTTTGGTTCACACGATCAATCCGAAAGGATTCTATTTCTTTTTCTTAAGATTTCTTTTGTTAGGTAATGATCGTTCTTCTGGTTCATTGAGATATACTTCAATTTCTTTACGTTTAAGAATGACAATCCCCAATAACAGGATGCCAATACAAGTGCATATAATGCCAACTTTCAAATCGGTCGGATCAAACCGGAAATCGATCTGTTGAGTGGAAGATGTGAGAGCCCCACCAATAAAATTATTATCAGATTGAGCGTCTACTGTATTAATCTTCCAACCGGGGTAATATGAATTTTTTAATACTGCGATATCCCCGGCTTTGAAATCTCCCGTTACAATAACCTCGTCTGATGAAAATTTTTCAATTTTAAGGGGAACAAATTGATTATCGCGGAGTACAAAAACGTTCGGAAGCACATGGTCAGGACGGTAAACATCTATACCATTTACAGAAAATGTTACGTTGTCCAGATGATGGTTCCCATCATCGAGAATTGCATTATCAACGTAAAAATCATAGGGATAATACTGAACTCCACCGATATCGTAACTCTCGTCAGAGATCGAATCTTTCAGGAAATATGCATAATACGCCCGCATTGGATGAATTCCGTTTATAATATCCCAATACGTAAAATCCATATGTTTTACGGGCCAGCCAGACTCATATACCCAAATCTGGCTGTTAGATGTATTGTAACTCATCATTTTTTCAATAACAGGAAGTGCTGGACTTTTATCGAAGCCAGGGTCAGACAATGAAAGGTTACTTGAATTCACGATAATAATGAGCAAGAGGCTGACAAGAAGGATCGCGGTAAAATATCGTGTTGACGGATTGCTGGTGATATCACTTTTCCAGATGAACAGGACGAGAGTGATAAGGATGAGGATGATGAATCCGCTGATAATAAATGGGGTTTTAAACGTTGGATAATTTTTCACGACGAGAACAATCTCTAAAACAAGAGCGGCGGAAATCAGGATCTTGAGGTTCTGGAGTGTTGCCTTGTTAAAATAAAATAGTCCCAGAATGATGCCGATGAGGAGAACGGAGACAATAGACTCTACTGATGGAATCTGCTGAAATGGCAGTTCAAACACTTTAAGAACACAAAGTGTAATGACCCCCCATTTTATCTTGTTTTTTTCTGATTCTGTTACGATAAAATTTTTATCTGCCCGTATTTTGTCAATGAAGATCTCAGAACCGTATCCTGCTAATAGGAGAACGATTGGCATTGCTGCACCAAAAATACGACCGGGGCAACGGAATCCATCAAAGACAGGAAATAAATGGATAAATGAGAGAAGAGTCTGTCCGCCATCCGCATAGAGAAGCGAAAAGATAACTGCCCCAAAACAGGGAAAGATAATCCAATCTTTTCCCCAAATCAAAGCTATTATTGCTAATAACACAACAATAGCGCCAATCAGTGCAATACTCTCGTAATTCCCATAGACTGTGTCGAGCACCGTTCCGAACATAAATGAACTGATCGAGCTTTCAATTGGTCCCCCTCCCACCAGAGGATAAATCGTATCGATTCGCACGATTTTATCGGAAAGCTCCAACGAGGGGATAAGACGTATCGCAGCCAAAAGGAGAAAAATAATCGAGGTTGCAATCATCACAAATAATTTCTTAAGATCAATCTTCTTTGTGACAAGAAGAAGGAATGTCATTATAAAAATGAGTGCGGCGGCGAAAGCAAATATATAGTCAACCCCGGTCAAATATACAAGAAGGAAGCTGATGATAAAGAAGACATAGTCCCAGATGTTCTTTCGCTCGCTGGAGACTATTTTAAAGAAGAAATAGTACACAAGGGGAAGCCAGGCAAATGCAAATACATAGAAAATTGCACCCCCGACAATGCGCATGATCATGGTTCCTGAAAAAACATAGAACAGGGAGAAGATCATGAGGAGATCAGGATTACGGATTGAGATGGATCCGAGCTTGTAGAATGCGAGATATGCGATGAAAAGATGGAGCAAAATAACGAAATTCATTACGAAAATGTCATGAGTGACGAGGTAAAACGGATACGATAACGGATAAAATCTATCGATAAGAGGGCTTGCGTATTCAGGAAATCCGGTAATCCAGAAATTATTCCAAGAGAAAAAGAGATTTGGAGAATAAAGGTATTGCATCGAAGTCTGGAGAAGATCATTATACGATGCGATGAAAGTATGAGTTGTTGGACTCAGAGAGGCATAAATCAGGACGACTGCTACAAACGGAACGAGATATTTTACAATCAAGGAATGGATCTTTCCTGAGGATAGATGAAATTTTGAGAGAATATCGAGAGGAAAATCCATAAAATAATTAATGTTGTTTGTGATTTATAGTTTATGAGGCTGTTTTAACTAAAACTTCTTTAGGCCCACTTGAGAGGATTATCGGTTTAAACGGTGTCCAGTTCGTTTTTTCTTTTCTGACAGGAAAAAATAAAAACAATCCCTGGTGTTAGGTTGAAGTGAAGAGATAGATCCCTGTATCCTGTCCTACATAGTTAGTATTGTTTTTGAGCCATGCCATTGCATCACCGTTCGGGTCTGCAGCACTGATGTCATCAGTCATGACAAAATACATTGTGCTATTCCCCTTCTGAGAATAGATCTTTTCGAGATCCTGACTTGTTGTGGCCCCATATTCTTTCGTGTTAGTCTGTGCTGACGAGAAATAATAATCGAGAGGCTGGCTTATGTACCCGGGAACGGAAACAACTGCATCACCCGGACTGATTTTTTCCTGAAGTGCTTCTGAAAAACCTCTCCAGTCCGGCTTGGAATAGCCGGAATAATATACGGATAACATCGGTGCACTAATAACGAAAAGTATAATGATAAATCCGTATACCACCGCTTTACTCCTCCATAGTGAATAAAAGAACCGGTAGGAGACCGCTATGCCAAGGAAAAAGACGATACTTAAAAATATAAGATACCGGGGGAGCTCCGGCATTTTAAACGAGAGATAATAACTGATAATAACAGTGATGACCGTGAGCAGGACAAGGAACGCCCCTTTATTTTTATTGATAATGAATGACTGCACAATGCCTATGATAAAAAGAGCTACCAGCAGAAACATCACGAGATCGACTGATCCCGAGATCTCATAGAACGTTTCTACAATAATCCCCAGACCCTGAATCCCATAGGTGGGCGCAGATGCCGTTCTTGATGCAAAGAGCGGAACAGAAAGAAGTAATAAAGGCAAAGAAAGTATTACGAAAACAACACCGCCTAGAACCAACGTTTTCAGGTTTCTGATGTCGGCACGTATTCGTGGCACCAATTCAATCAGGGCAAAGAAAAACAGTGCCGCTATCATTACAATAGCATAGAAGTGCGACCAGAAGGCCAGTGCCGAAAATGCCGCGAAAAGCGCCCAGTCGATAAGACTATCGGATTTTATTGCCTTAAAGATAAAAATCGTTGCCAGTGCCAAAAAAAAGAGCATCATTGAATATGCCCGTGCTTCCTGAGAGTAATAGATTAAAAAGGGTGAGACTGCACAAGCAGTGGCTGCGATAATACCTGCATTCCTGTCGAGGAATTCCTTCCCAATGACATAAAAGAGAGGTATCGTAAGGACACCGAGAACAGCGGGGATGAAGCGCAGGATGACCTCGTTATTAGCGAGCATGAGCATGAAATGTTCACCCCACATAAAAAGCGGCGGGCTGAATTCACCAGCGGTAGTTGCCTGCCAGATATCAGCAAGTGATTTTATTGAGGTGAAATACGTGGTGGCTTCGTCTAGCCAGATAGAGTTGTACCCGAGGTTATAGAAGCGTAGGAAAAGACCGATTAGGGTGACGACAATAAGTGCCTGAAAGTACCGGCTTTTGATAGCAAGGGATTGTAGGTTTTTTAGAGAAATATCACGCAATGTTTTGATGGGAGATTCAAACCCTCCGTCAAGATCGCACTCGCCGGAAATTTCCTGTTTTTTTTCGGGTCTCCGTCCCTCTTTTTTCTTTACCATTGTGCTCAATAGATATTTGTGTGAATTCAGATATATCTTGCCTGTCGCGTCCTCGGAAAAATTTAGAGTTCTTTAAAAAATGTAAGTGACAACTGAAGATTATATGGATTTTTTTCCCAGCATCGGGACATCCACTCGAAGGGCACCAAGTTCAGCGAGAAGTTTATGTTTATCGGTCACTACGCTCGCTGACTGTTCAAGCATGAGGTTCACCCGTTCATGACTGCCTGCCATCCGGAAATCTGTCCTGAGAGCAATAACCTTTTTCTTAAGCCCTGCAGCATAGCCGATTTCCCAGGATGTCCCTGAATCTGCGTCTGCCCCGTCAATGATAGCAACAACGAAATCCGCATCTTTAATCGCTCTTTTATTGCGGCGGAAAATCTGGATATGCTCTTTTTTGCCCCTTTCCGCACGATCATCACCGGTTTCCTGAGGGAGATATACTTCATAATAATGAGATCTGAGGAGATCGGCGATACTGGCATTGTAAGTTCGTTCAGCTTCCGAAAACAAAGGCGCAGCAAGGTAAATCCGGTATTTTGAGAAATCGAAAACATCCTGCGCCGGGATATTGGGAAATTTTGCGTAAAACACACCCCGACCGGATCGTTTATCTGGTGCCTCACCATCAGCGCCATAATATGTACTGGTTACCCCGCATGTCGGTGAGGAGTTCACACCAAGTATACAAAGGGGTGGTCCCCGTTCCTCAATAATGGCGTTCACCTGCTGGGACAGATTTTCGAGGATCGAGGCAAATTCGGGCGTGTTGAGCCTTTCCAGGAACGTGCCAGGCTGCCGGTCATTGCCAAGATACAGAGTTTCCGGGCAAGGCAGTGACACAACATCTATGCCGAATTTTTTACAACGCCCAATAGAACGGGCGAACGCGGCAATGTCCGAAGGATGCGTAATACCTTTGGCACGGAGCGACGGCGATAAAATGCAGGGTGAACAAAGAATGTACATTGGTATATCATCTATCCGCAGGAACTATTTTTCGTCCCTTTTCCATAACCTGATGCATGTACTCTGTTCTTCTGTACCATAAAAGGCTGGAGCTCACCGAACATTAACTCAATCGCCTCAAACAATAAGAGCCGAATCAATACATCGGTACTTCGGACACCGGGGCAGAGGATTATTTCTTTGAGATAAGGGTGTGTGCTTCCTTATCGATTTTGTACGACTTCGGGCGGTCGAGCAGATCAAGTGCATTAATCTTCATGTCAACGAGTTCGGCATAATTGAATGACTCGTATTTCTTTTCGCTTTTCTCTTCCCAGAATACAACGATCCCGTTCTCCATTTTTTTGCTGCTGACAATATCGTGCATAATATTCGATCTGGTGTGTGGCACATAATGAATATTTTTGCAAGCAGTGCTATTGTGGTAGTAGTTGATGGAATAATGATTACATGGTATATTCTGGTAGCAGACATAAGATGCAACTGAAACATGCACGTCCGAAGAAAAGGGAAAAATGCCGGAACGCCCAACGATACCTTAATTCTCATAAGGAGATGGTGATTTTTGATACTGTTAGACGCGCGGATTACCCTCGTGCCGGAAATGCGCCGGGACTATATTGCGGAAGTTCAAAAGATCATGCCACTGGTAAAGAGCGAGGCCGGCTGCAACCGGTATGAACTTTTTACAAATTTGGCCTCTCCTGCGGAAGTTCATTTTCTTGAGGAATGGGAATCCCAACGTCATCTCGACGAGCATCTGTTACAGACCCATATGCAGGAATTTTTTGCAAAAACCGCGAGATGGCTTGGGGCCCCGGCAGAACTGAAGATCTACAATGTCCTGTCATTGAAAATGATCACGCTGAATGACTGACGTGATATTGCAAGACGGGTTTGGAATTCAAACCTATCCTTCCCTGAAGATTTCATTCTGCCTTAGAAGGAGTACATTGATACCGTTACAGTCGCACAGAATATTCAATGATACCGCTCGTTGCTTACCGCGATAACAGCTGCGATCCCCGCAAATGCACGGTAAAAAAACTTGAACGGGCCGGTCATGTGAGGATTGTTAAAAAAATTTCCCAGATCCCAAGGAACACCCTGCTTCTGGATCCTACTGCCGAGCAGGCACTGTCACCGGCGGATAAATCTGTTAAATCCATTACTGCCCTTGACTGCTCCTGGGAAGTCCTTGATACCGGGTTGGTCAGCTCGTGGAGAATCCGGCGGGCACTGCCCTTTCTTATGGCGGCAAACCCGGTCAATTTCGGCAGGCCCTGCAAATTAACATCTGTCGAAGCGCTCGCTGCTTCGCTCTATATTCTTGGTGAGTCTGAGAGGTCTGCGGAGATTCTCAGGTGTGTCAGCTGGGGCAAACGATTTTTAGAAGTTAACAAGGAGCCGCTGGAGCTGTATGTGACTGCTAAAGACAGCACCGAGATCGTAAAGTTTCAGGCACTTTTTTTATAACAGCCACCGTTTCCGGGAGAGTGGGTGAACTGGCAGAGAGATTTCCATTCGGCATAAAGGAAGTAATCTTTATCTTATCTTGTTCATACAGTTCCATTATATGATCAAGGTTGCCATCAACGGGTACGGTACTATCGGAAAGCGGGTCGCCGATGCAGTTGCTGCCCAGAAGGATATGAAGGTAATCGGTGTCTCAAAGACCCGCCCGAACGCCGAGGCATTCATCGCAAAACAGCGGGGGTACCCGCTTTATATCGCAGATCTCTCAAAGAAACCGGCGTTTGAAAAATCTGGCCTTGTTGTCTCAGGTTCAGTAGAAGACATGTGCAAAGCGGCCGATGTAATCGTAGATGCCACTCCCGGGGATGTAGGGGCCACCAACAAACCGCTCTACGAAAAACTGGGAAAAAAAGCAATCTGGCAGGGAGGCGAAGAACATGAAGTGGCCGGGTTTTCGTTTAACTCATCCTGCAATTTTTCCGAAGCCATCGGCCGGCAGTTTGTCCGGGTCGTTTCCTGTAATACTACCGGGCTCTGCCGGATCATCCATGCAGTAGACAAAGAATTTGGTGTAGCTCATGTTCACGCTATTATGGTCCGCAGGGGATCCGACCCCGGAGAGATCAAGAAGGGGCCGATCGATGCTGTTGTCCTCGACCCGGTGACGGTCCCCAGCCATCACGGTCCTGATGTCCAGACCGTTCTTCCCCATATTTCCATTACGACGATGGCCATGATTGTCCCGACAACCATGATGCACATGCATGCAGTCCGGATCACGACAAAAAAAGAGGTGAGCCGGGAGAAAGTGCTTGAGCTTATCATGACACATCCCCGTATGGGGCTTGTAAAGAAGACTGCTGCCATCAAGAGCACTGCAGAACTCAAAGAATTTGCCTCGGATCTCGGGCGGCAGCGGGCGGATCTCTATGAAAATTGCATTTTCGAGGAGTCCGTATACACAAATAAAAATGAACTCTGCTTTTTCCAGGCCATTCACCAGGAGGCGGATGTAGTCGTCGAAAATGTTGATGCGATACGAGCAATGACCGGCCTTTCTAAAGACTCAGCAACGTCTATAAAACTCACTAACGATGCTATTGGGTTTACTCCCATCCAGAATAACCATTAACTCCACCAATCGCCCATTATTTTTGATGGAAACATTTGAACGGGTTACCCGGAACACCGTTGAAATCATAACCGAAGACGAACTCCGTACTCTCCTTTCCCGACCAACAAAGAAAGTATATGCCGGGTACGAACCGAGCGGTGAAATCCACTTGGGTCACCTTGTTACGGTGAACAAACTCGTCGACCTTCAGGCAGCCGGCTTTGAGGTTATCGTTCTTCTCGCCGATTTACATGCATTCCTTAACCGGAAAGGAACCATGGAAAAAGTCGGAGAACTTGCTGAATACAATCGCCGGTGTTTTGAGGGGCTTGGCCTCAAGAAGGTGAAATATGTACTTGGCTCCGATCTCCAGCTCAACCGTGAATACGAGCTGCTTGTGCACCAGCTTTCCCAACAGATCACCCTTGCCCGGGCAACCCGGAGCATGGACGAGGTGGGAAGACAGATGGACCACCCGACCGTTTCCCAGATGGTCTATCCGATAATGCAGATGGCTGATATCGCGATGCTGGGTGTTGATGCTGCGGTTGGAGGCATAGACCAGAGGAAGATCCATATGCTCGCCCGGGAACACCTGCCCAATTTCGGGTTTCCTTCCCCGGTCTGTATCCATACGCCAATCTTAAACGGCCTTGACGGCAAGAAGATGTCATCTTCACAGGGAAACTATATTTCAGTTGCTGATAGCGAAGATGAGATCCGGAAAAAATGTCAGAAGGCATTCTGTCCTCCGGAAATTGCCGAAAACCCGGTTCTCCAGATCTTCCAGCATCATATTTTCCCCCGGCTTGCGGAAATTGTCATAAAAAGGCCGGAAAAATTCGGCGGAGACCGGACGTTCACTGCGTACTCAGATCTTGAAACCGCATATGGCAAAGGGGAGGTTCATCCACTCGATCTCAAAAAGGCCTGCGGGGAGGGGCTTGTCGAGATCCTTGCCCCGGTGCGCGACTATATACGATGACATAAAAATACTATCAGACTGGAACGGTTCAGGGACTTGCCCGTGAAGATCGAAAAAAAAGAGGAAGCATTCGACCAGCAACTTGCTGAAATGGGTATCCGCATAAAAGATGCGGACAACTTTAAAGTCAGCGAGAATGTTTTTGACGAGGTTACCCTCCTTGCACTATACAAGCTCGTGCATAAAAAATGGCTCACTGCAATTGGTGGGTCAATCAGCACCGGCAAAGAGGCGAACGTTTTTCTCGCCGAACGGGGTGAGACAAATGTGGCCATTAAGATTTACCGGGTCCAGTCCGCGAATTTTACTACCATGAGCTCCTACATAACCGGTGACCGCCGATTCTCCCACGTTAAAAAATCTAAAAAAGAGCTTATCTTTGCATGGACAAAAAAAGAGTTTTCCAATCTTGTCAGGGCACAGGAGGCAGGAATTCCTGTTCCTGAACCCCTAGTGTGGGACCGGAATATCCTTATCATGTCCTTTCTTGGCGAGGACCAAACACCATTTCCACAGCTGAGATCAGTGGATATTGAAGACCCTCAACAGACATATGAGAGCATTATCGGTATGATCAAAACATTATACACCAAAGCGGAATTGGTACATGGGGACTTAAGTGAGTTTAATATATTATACCATGACCACCCATATCTCATCGATATGGGGCAGTCGGTTACCCGCGATCACCCCCGTGCCCTCCAGTTCCTCATGCGGGATATTCGTAACGTGAACAGGTTCTTTAAAAAGAGAGGCAGCGCTATAACATCAGAATATGACATTTTCAACGCCGTGACCGGCCTTAACGTTACCAAGCCATGATATGCATGGAATGCAGCGGTAATGTCCTAAAAAAACGATATTATATTGATGCAAAATTCCAGAGAGGTGAATGAATCATGATACAGGAACTAAAAATTGCAACAACCAGGGTGGGTGTACTAATCGGGAAAGGTGGAGCAACCAAAAAAGAGCTCGAAACAAAAACGCATACAACCATCTCTATTGACAGCAAGGAAGGACTGGTGAAGGTTGAAGGAGCTGAAGAAAACGCAATTCCTCTCCTGCGGGCAGTAGAGATTATCAACGCCATAAATGCCGGGTTCTCGCCCGAACGTGCATTTGAGATGATCGAAGACGAGGACCTTCTTCTCGATATTATTGACCTGTCCCGTGTGGCAGACAATCCCCGGCAGCTCGACCGGCTCAGAGGGAGGATAATCGGCAAAGATGGTCGGGCCCGCGAGCAGATAGAGAATATGACCGATGTCGACATCTCAGTTTTCGGACACACGGTAGCCCTGATTGGCTATCCTGAGCAGATGAAGATAGCCAGGGCGGCTATTGATATGCTCATCGAAGGCGTCCCTCACGAAAACGTCTTTGCATTCCTCGATAAGAAGAAAAAAGAAGCCAAACAGGATATGATCAGTTACTATTATTGACCCGGCCTATTCATCCTGTCAAACCATGCTTTTTATGCGGGTTCTTTTTATCATACCGGAAAAAACAAGGCTAATGGAGTGTTCTCCGGAAACCTTTTGACGGATCTTTTCAGGGAAACATAGTAACAATACACGAAGACAGAGGGGGAAGTGTTATGCAGGTACAGGATCTCGCTATACCCGAAACACTCAGGCAGCAGTATTCTGCATCAGGAATAAGAGATCTTTATCCCCCTCAGGCCGCATGTGTAGAGAAGGGGCTGCTTGACGGCAAAAATCTCCTCGTTGCAATTCCTACAGCAAGCGGAAAAACTCTTATTGCAGAGATGGCCATGCACCGTCATAGTGCTGCCGGGGGTAAATGCCTGTATATTGTCCCGCTTAAAGCTCTTGCCTCAGAAAAGTTCGAGGAATTTTCCGGGAAGGGAGTCCGTGTCGGTATCTCAACCGGGGATCTCGACCGGCAGGATGAAAATTTGGGAAAGAACGACATTATCGTTGCCACCAGTGAGAAGGTGGATTCCCTGCTCAGGAACGCCGCACGATGGATACAGGAAATCACCCTTCTTGTCGTAGATGAAGTGCACCTGATAGATTCACCGGATAGGGGTCCAACGCTTGAGATGGTAATCGCTAAAATGCGGTACAGGAACCCGGCCATGCAGATTATCGGCCTTTCGGCAACCATAGGTAACCCGAAAATGCTTGCCGGGTGGCTGGATGCTGACCTGGTTACGAGCTCTTGGCGGCCGGTCGATCTTCGCCAGGGCGTCTTTTACAACAACCGTATCCGGTTTGGCGAAGGAAAATCGCGGGAGATCCGGCAGGTGTCAAAGAATTACGACGACCTCAACCTCTGTCTGGATACTATCACGGAAGGGGGGCAATGTTTAGTCTTTGTCTCATCGCGTCGCAATGCTGAGGCATTTGCCAAAAGGGCGGCAGCCGCTATTAAAAGCGAGGATCCGGCACTTGCAGAATGCGCGGATCGTCTTCTTACGGGAACACCTACTGAAATGGTAAAAACGCTTGCTCTGTGTGTGGCAAAAGGCGCAGCATTTCATCATGCCGGGCTGAGCCGGAACGAGCGATTGATTGTCGAAGAGGCCTTCCGTAAAGGACTCGTTAAATGCATTTCTTCGACGCCGACTCTTGCTGCAGGCCTCAACCTTCCCGCCCGCCGGGTTATTATCCGGGATTACCTCCGGTTCTCTGCCGGTGAGGGGATGCAGCCAATCCCGGTCAGTGAGTACCGGCAGATGGCCGGGCGGGCTGGAAGGCCCCGTCTTGATCCCTATGGTGAGGCCGTGCTGATTGCAAAAGAGGCCGAACAGGTCCCGGAATTGTTCGCTTGTTATATCGATGCGGCCGCAGAGGACGTAACTTCGCGACTGGCTGAGCCGACTGCACTATACACACATGTCCTTTCGCTTGTAGCCTCGGGTTTTGCGACAAACCGCAGTGAATTGTCCGCTTTCATGAACCGTTCGTATTACGTCCATGAACACCGGCAGGGCAGGCTCATGCACCGTGCAGTGGATGCTGCCCTTGAGTTTCTGATCTCAGCAGAAATGATCCTGGAACTAGGAGAGCATCTCGGGGCAACTGAGCTTGGCACGCTGGTATCCCGTATGTATATAGATCCGCGGAGTGCTTCCATGATCGTGACTGCGTTACGGGAAAGAGATAATTATACAGATATCGGTCTTCTCCAGCTTATCTGCGCCACACCCGATATGCCAACACTCTATGCAAAAAATTCCGATCTTCCCGCACTTTCACGCATGATAGAACAAAAAGGATGCGACCTCTGGCTTCCGCTCCCTGCCGATGATGAAGAGGAAGAAGATTATTACCGGGCAATAAAGACTGCTATGCTTCTGTCTGACTGGACCGATGAACTCGCAGAAGAGAAAATATGTGAGCGGTATGCAGTGGGTCCTGGCGATGTGTATGGAATGGTAGAGAATATAAACTGGCTGCTTCATGCCACAGCCCGTTTGGCCAAGATGTTTGCCCCGGAGTTTTATCCCCTGGTAGCCGATTACGAGATCTGCATGAAAAACGGTATCCGGCGTGAGCTACTCCCCTTAGTCCGGATTCGTGGCATCGGCCGGGTACGGGCCCGCAGGCTTTTCAACAATGGCATAACATCACCGGATGAGATTGTCCGTTGTAAAAAAGAGGATCTGATAAAAATCCTCGGTATAGCCATCACAGAACAGATTCTTGGACAGTTGCTGCCAAATAGAAAAGAGACAGAAAAGAAGATGCAAACTGGCGATGGTGATCGCAATTCCGGCCAGTCTACCCTGCTGCGCTTCGGATGAGCTATGATCGAGACACTTAAATCTTGTCAAATTCGTTATGCTGAAGTAACGGTTCAGGATATTCCTTCCGTTCTTGACAGGTTACGATCCATTGCCGGACGATCTGACTCAAGCATTGTCTGTTTTGACGCGGATAAACTGGCAGGTCAGGAACACGCTCACATGGCACTCTGGTATGCGCAACGCTCCTTTTCTTCGGACGATGCAATTTCCAATTCATTTGAGATGGAGGCACTTCTCTATGCTGCTGGCACCCGTCAATGCAGTATTGCTGTCTCTTTTGGTCTTCATGAGGGTAAGAACTGCCTGTATATCTGCTGTTGCCCGGCACCAACAGGGATTTGGGATGAACTCGCCTGCATCCTTGCATTTTGCGACGATCCCGGTGACACAATCACATCAGAGAAAGCTGCAAGGCTTGCAGATCTTTTTGGCATTTCCCACGAAGAACTTGCCGCAGTAGGAGCTGACCGGATCAAGGATCTCGTGCTTGAGCGGGTTGCGCTCCTTAATGTCAGTAAATAGCCATGCCCGGTATCAGGTTCTCTCGGCTTATAGATGAAAAAACAGAAAAATCATTTATTTGCATGGGAGAGGATATGAGAGATCTCAGGGACGATGAGTGTCTTTGTTGCAAGGATAACAGCAGCAGTGGATCCTGGTATGCAGAATACTGCCTTACCCCGAATCGTTCCGGCAACTGCCCGTGATAACATCGCAGATGTTCCAATCTCCTCATAACTTTTCATCCGGAATAATTCGCCGAAACCGTCAATCTTTTTTTCCAGAAGGGGGGATACCGCTTCAATAGTTACATCATCTGGAGTTAATCCAGTTCCACCATCAAGAATTATACAATTACAGATTTTAAGGGCCTTGGACAATTCAGTCCGGATATCTTCAATATCATCTGAAACTACTGCATAATGTCCAACCGGGATCCCTGCCCCGGTGAGGATTTCCTGAATAGCTTTACCGCTAGTGTCTGATTCCTTGTTTCGGGTCGTAGATATTGTAATTATTCCGCAAATAGTTGTGATAGGTTTGACGTGTTCCCCTTTCATGTAATTAAAGGTATTGACTGTTGCTTGTTAATTAACGTATACAATTTCCCGATTACTCTTTTTTCTGTCCTTTCTTTATAAAAAGAGGGCTACCCCTTTGTTTCCAGTGGAGATTTCTTTTCTGGTAGTAATGGTAAATTTGCTACTACAAGGAATTGCTGGATTTACTGTTTCGCAATGTGTTTCTGAGAGTTGTTTCGATTATCTTAAATAGGACCAAAAGCATACTAAAATTGACTATTTCTTTTAAATAATCTCTAAATGAAGAGATACTTCTTTTGAGTTTCCAAGCGAAATGAAGGGGTCCCCCTCCCCAACAAAAAAAGTAGGATCTGTCAGAACAGACATTTAAATAACGCAAATAAAAAAGAAAAATAGAAAAATCAGAATATTTATATTTGGTCTTTGATCTACGATCCCCCTCTTTTAAATCGTATTTCCACAGGAAGAAAGGGGGTTTATAAAGGAGATAAACCAAGTACTTTTTTAATCCTGCACACTAAGGATCACGTCCGCGAGTTATCATGCCTGAACCTGTAGATCCATCAACCGGCTTATTTATAAAATACCTTTCCAATAACCGGATATTCCGTGACCGTGAAGTCCTCCGGCACTCGTATCGTCCACAAATACTTCCCCACCGTCAACCACAAATCGACACCATTGCATCTATTCTGGCACCGTCTCTCAGAAACGAAACGCCCTCCAATATTCTTATTTACGGGAAAACAGGAACTGGTAAAACTGCTAGTGTCCGGTACGTCGGTTCAGAGCTTGAAAGAGCTAGCAGTTCGATGGGGACTACATGCCGTATTGTTCACCTTAATTGCGAAGTGATAGATACCCAGTACCGGGTGCTTGCGCAGATCGCCAAGGGTATTGACGGATTTGAAGAAGCTTCAAGTGACAAGACCCGTATTCACATCCCCATGACCGGGTGGCCAACCGATCAGGTTTATTCTGAGCTGAAAAACCAGTTGGAAGCGGGCGGCGGCGTGCTGGTAATCGTACTTGATGAAATTGACAAACTGGTAAAAAAGAGTGGTGATGATACACTCTATAATCTGACCAGGATCAACTCCGATCTCAAAAACTCCAAGGTCAGTATAATCGGGATCTCCAACGATCTCAGTTTTAAGGATTTTCTGGATCCCCGTGTTCTCTCCTCGCTATCAGAAGAAGAAATCGTCTTTCCACCGTACAACGCACCACAGCTGGTTGATATCCTCACCCAACGTGCCGCCGGGGCATTCCTCGAAGGCGCAATTGCGGAGGGAGTAATACCTCTGTGTTCTGCACTTGCTGCCCAGGAGCATGGGGATGCTCGGCGTGCTCTTGATCTCCTCCGGATCTCCGGGGAACTTGCAGACAGGGACGAATCTAAACAGGTAGCTGAGGTCCATGTAAAACAGGCTCAGGCAAAAATCGAGACCGACAGTATGATTGAGTGTATTGCGACACTCCCCACCCAAAGCAAGTTGATCCTTTACTCGATGCTGACCCTGGAGCAGCTTGGCCAGAATATTTTCACGAGCGGGGAAGTCTCCCGTGTTTATCAGGATATTGCACCTGATATCCAGCTTGATATCCTTACTCATCGCCGTATAACTGATCTAATATCAGAACTTAACATGCTTGGGGTTATCAACACCCGGGTTGTGAGTCGTGGGCGGTATGGAAGAACTAAGGAAATGTGGTTTGATACAAATACCGGGAAGATCCGCGAAGTCGTTCTCAAAGACCCCCGGCTTAACGGATTAAAAGATCTCGATATAAATCAGATGGAAACCAAATGGTTAAAAACGTGGTTCAGGTGATGAATGATGGACGACAAGGATCTTGAACTCCTCCGGATTCTTGAGGAGAACAGCCGGCTGTCTGCGAAGGAAATAGGTTCAATGACCAATCTTATACCGGCTGAGGTTGAAGCACGTATTCATGCATTGGAAGAAAGCCGGATCATCCGTAAATATACTACGGTCATCAACTGGGAAAAAGCAGGAAACGGCGAAGTATCAGCTATTATTGAGTTGAAAGTAAGCCCTGAGCGGGACTACGGGTACGACCGGATCGCGGAAAGGCTTTCCCGTTTCAAGCAGGTCCGGACCTTGCGCCTTATTACCGGTACGTACGATCTTCAGGTAATGGTGAGTGGAAAGAACATGCAGGAAGTTTCCCGTTTTGTTTCCGAACACGTCGCCCCAATGGACCGTATCCGTGAGACGGCTACACATATTGTCATGAAATCCTATAAGGAAAATGGCAACACGCTCTTTGAACAGCAGGAAACTGAGCGTCTTCCATACTCTTTCTGAGGTTGCCGTATGCGTAATTTTGTTTCAGAACGTACCCTGCAGATACCGCCATCAGGTATTCGGAAATTTTTTGATCTGGCCCTTACGATGAAAGATGTCATCTCTCTGGGTGTTGGTGAACCTGATTTTAAAACCCCCTGGAATATTTGTGAATCTGGCATCTATTCTGTAGAACAGGGTGTAACATCGTATACCTCCAACCGGGGGCTCCAATCCCTTCGGGACGCACTTGCATTACATCTTGCAAACCGCTACCAGCTCAAGTACTCAGCGGACAATGAGATGATCATAACCACCGGTGTATCAGAAGGACTCGATATCGCTATCCGCGCTATCGTTAATCCCGGTGATGAAGTCCTCATAGCAGAACCAAGTTATGTCTCCTATGCTCCCTGCGTCACCCTTGCCGGTGGAATACCTGTCCCCATTGAATGCACCGAGACCAACAACTTCCGGCTTAATCCTGATGCACTCCAGAAAAAGATCACGTCAAAAACAAAAGCCCTTATCATTAATTTCCCCAACAACCCGACCGGGGCCGTAATGAAAAAAGAGGATCTCGAACCTATTGCTGATATTGTAACCGATCAGGACTTGATGCTCATCAGCGATGAAGTATATTCGGAGCTCACTTATGAATCCACCCACACCGCTGCGGCGACGGTAAAGGATCTCTGGGAACGAACGATTACACTCAACGGATTCTCCAAAGCCTATGCGATGACCGGGTGGCGGGTGGGTTTTCTTTGCGCGCCAAAAGAGATCTGTGACGCTGCACTTAAGATCCACCAGTACGTCATGCTGTGCGCGCCGGTGATGGGCCAGATTGGGGCACTTGAAGCACTTCGCTCGGCAGAGGATGAAAAGACTAGTATGGTTAACGAATACCGGCTCCGTCGGAATATGTTTGTTGCCGGCCTTAACAGGATTGGTCTTTCCTGCCATGTTCCTGAAGGTGCATTTTATGCGTTCCCCTCTGTGAAGGGTACCGGGCTTTCCGATGTAGAATTTGCCGAAAGGCTTCTTAGGGAGCAACGGGTCGCCGTGGTTCCAGGAAGCGTATTTGGCAGTGGCGGAAATTATCATCTGCGGTGTGCATATGCAGTCTCCAGAAAGGAGCTCACCGAGGCGTTGAGCCGGATGGAAACGTTCGTCAATGGCCTATAATTATAACAAAAAATTGATTTCTTTTAACTTCGCCTCTTCTGGCCTTAATAATGCGAACATACGGGGTTAACCTCACATTTTCATTCAACAGGGCAGTCTTTATTGCCAAACCCGGCTTACATTACATGATATTCCAATGAGCTGTTCAATTATCGTAGGTGGCTTTTTTGGGGATGAGGGGAAGGGCAAGATTGTAGCCCACATCGCTCATGCGGATGAACCTGTTATCATCTCCCGCGGCGGTGTCGGCCCTAATGCTGGACACACGGTGCAGGTCGGAGATCATGAATATGGTGTACGGATGGTACCGTCGGGTTTCGTCTATAAAAAAGCTAAACTCTGTATCGGAAGCGGGGTCTTGGTTGATCCAAGAGTCCTCAAGCACGAGGTTGAAACGCTGGGTGTTAAAGGTCGTGTCTTTGTAGATAAGCGCTGTGGTATCATCACTGAGGACCATATCGCCCGGGACAAAGGAAGCGCCCATCTCTCAAAGAAGATCGGTAGTACTGGTTCCGGATGCGGACCGGCAAATGCTGACCGGGTGATGCGGATTTCACCTCAGGCAAAGGATGTACCAGAACTTGCTGAGTACCTGCTGGATGTACCTCTTGCCATAAACAATGCCCTGAAAAACAACCAGACTGTTCTTCTGGAAGGTACCCAGGGTTTCGGAATTTCTCTTTATTACGGTACATACCCGTTTGTTACTAGCAAGGATACATCTGCTTCCCAGATAGCTGCGGATAACGGTGTCGGACCCACGAAAATCGATGATGTCATCGTCGTCTTTAAGGCGTATCCGACACGGGTTGGCGAAGGCCCGTTTTCAACCGAAATGACGGCAGAAAAGTCTGATGCTATGGGTATCCAGGAGTTTGGTACCGTCACCCACCGGAAGAGACGTATCGGTGGCTGGGACGGCGAGATGGCCCGGTATTCGGCTATGATCAACGGCTGCACCCAGGCAGCGATCACCGGCATTGACCGGATAGACAAAGATTGTTTTGGTATTACTGAATACAGCCGGCTATCCAAAAAGGCCAGGGATTTCTTAAAAAGCGCCGAAGATGATATCGGTTGTCCCGTAACCCTCATCTCCACGGGCCCCGAGCTTACCCAGATCATCGATATCAGGAAAGAATACGCATGAAACGTTCGCTCACGGATATCCTCTGCTGCCCTGTCTGCAAAGGTGATCTCGTGCTCCACATCGATGCAGAGGACGAAAAGGAAATCCTTGAGGGCAACCTTCACTGTGCCACCTGCAACGTAGATTACCCTATACGCGAGGGTATACCTGACCTTCTTCCCCGGACTGCTGAAACCCGGTGACATAATGCATCCTTTTCTGGCTGTTGGATTTCTGGCTGTTTCTGACGCAGCCCCGGCAGAAACGACAACAACCGAAATCCATCTCAACCGGTCTGGTATCAATACCATCGATATCCCTCCTGAAAACGCCCACGTCGATTGCGGGGGCACCCTGAGGATCCGGTTCAAAAACCGGGGAGCTCCCATCCACATTACCGCTACGACTTCAAACGCCGGCATGTTTACCGACTTTTTCCATGAAAACATGTACGTTATCGACGAAGTCACGCTGGGCATATCGTTGCGGAAAGAATGTGCCCCGGGGTTTTTTGACATTGACATTATCGCTGGGTACGGGGCAATGAAGGCAACCCTGAGAGTCGAAGTCACGGTAAAGCCTTCAAGGGAAGAAGCGACGCTGGAAAAAGAGATCCCCGTCCAACCTGAAGCACACGGCCGGCCACATCTGTTGATGGTCGCGATGGCTCTTAGTCTTATTTTGTATTGCAGCTGGTATTATACCCGGATCGATCTCTTAAATCTCGTCGCATTCATTGCCCTGATTGTCGGTGCACTTTTCGTATGGTACCGACAAACCTGATAATTGCCAGCATAGTACTGGTTCTTGCACTGGGAGTTGACCGGTTGATAGGTGATCCCCGCTCGCCATACCACCCGGTCGCTCTTCTTGGCCGGTTTATAGGCTGGTGGGGTCAACCGGCCCGGTATCCTCCTATTCTCCAGCGTGCGACAGGCACTCTCTTCTGGCTCATAACTGTCTGCCTCTTTACCCTGCCTTTTTTCCTGTTTGGCCGTTACGCCCCGTGGCTCATCTACCTTATCTGTGCGCCTGTCCTCCTCAAATGCTGTTTTGCATGGCGCGCACTCGAAGAACATGCGCTGGATGTTGTGGCAGCTTTAAAGGATGGTGTAGATGCAGGTCGCGATCAGGTGAAACTGATGGTATCCCGGGACACGTCCCGTCTCGATCCAGAGCATATCAGGTCAGCTGCGTACGAATCCGTGACAGAAAATCTCACCGATAGTATCGTATCACCTCTCTTCTATTTCGCGTTGTTCTCACCGTTTGGTTCAGGCCTTTGCGGTGCAGCGGTACTTCGTGGGGCTAATACGATGGATGCGATGCTCGGGTACCGGGATGAAAGGGTCCGGCTTGGCTGGTTCTCCGCACGAATGGATGATGTTTTTAACTATGTTCCTGCCCGGGTCACCACATTTTTTCTTCTTGCCTACTTCCTTACCAAAGGCACCGGTAGACATGCATGGCAGGTGATGCGCCGGGATGGGAAGAAACGTCCGGGCTTTAATGGGGGAATAGTTATGGCAGCGATGGCAGGGGGGTGCGGTATCCGTTTTGATAAGCCCGGCATTTATACTATAGGGAATGGAGAGCGATCTCTTGAAGAAGGAGGACCAGATATAATTCGCGCTGTAAGGGCGGTGACCCTTTCTTTTGCGGCAACTGCTGCTGGAACACTTATTTTATTGGCATGGCTGATCCATATTACTGGTATATGAAACTGGAAGAACTGAGATTTGGCACTGAGCTTCTCAAGCGCGGTTTTGCATCCATGCAGAAGGGGGGCGTAATCATGGATGTCGTCAATGCCGAGCAGGCAAGAATTGCCGAGTCAGCTGGGGCCGTCGCAGTCATGTCGCTTGAACGGGTACCTTCGGATATACGAAAACAGGGGGGCGTCGCCCGGATGGCAGATCCCGAAAAAGTCATGGAGATCATCGATGCGGTTTCGATCCCGGTCATGGGGAAGGTCAGGATCGGTCATTTCGTCGAGGCACAGGTACTCGAAGAACTGGGTGTCGATATGATAGATGAGAGCGAAGTACTGACACCCGCCGATGAAGAATACCATATTGATAAGAAAAAGTTTAAGGTCCCGTTTGTCTGCGGTGCAAGAAATCTTGGTGAGGCACTGCGCCGGGTAAATGAAGGTGCAGCGATGATACGGACCAAGGGTGAAGCCGGAACCGGTAACGTTGTCGAGGCAGTCCGCCACATGCGGGCAATCACTGGCGAGATCCGGAAGGTTCAGGGCATGGACGATCAGGAGCGGATCAGCTATGCACGGACAATCGAGGCACCGGCAGAACTGGTTATAGAGTGCGCCCAACGGGGCCGTCTCCCGGTGGTGAATTTCTCGGCCGGCGGCATTGCAACGCCTTCCGATGCTGCCTTGATGATGCAGCTTGGGGCTGACGGCGTCTTTGTCGGTTCCGGGATCTTTAAATCATCAGAACCGGAGAAAATGGCAAAAGCGATCGTGGAAGCGGTTAATCACTATAGTGATGCTGCTGTGATTGCAAAGGTTAGTCGGGGACTTGGTGACGCAATGCCTGGTCTTGATGTTCACACCCTCAGGCCCGATGAGGTGCTGCAGACCCGTGGACGTTAAAATCGGTGTGCTTGCGTTGCAAGGAAACGTAAGCGAACATATTGATGCCTTTGAAGCTGCCCTCCGTCAGCGAGGCTGCGAAAAGACATCATCTGTTGTCAGTGTCAGGAAGCCGGAAGATCTTTTGGGTTGTACCGCCCTTGCGATCCCCGGCGGGGAATCTACTACCATATCCCGGCTTATCGATAAAAACGGCCTCCACGAACCTATCCGCACCTTTCCCGGAGGAATCTTTGCGACCTGCGCCGGGATGGTGCTGATGGCGACTCATGTGGCCGATCCCCGGGTTCACACACTAGGACTCATGGATATGATCGTGGACCGGAACGCGTTTGGTCGCCAGAAAGAGTCGTTTGAAGCTGATATCCCGATTGAAGGTCTTGAAGGAGGCAGCTTTCATGCAATCTTTATCCGGGCGCCGGTCGTAACCACTGTTGGGACAGGTGTGCATGTCCTTGCGGCACTTGATGAAGGCATTGTTGCTGCCGATATGGGCAGATATATGGCGCTTGCATTCCACCCCGAACTTGGCGGGGATCTCCGGCTTCACGAACGGTTTTTACAGAACCTGGGGTTCTAACCTAACAATCCCTAAATATGACGATAAATACTGCAGAACTCAAAGAACAGGCCCTAAAGCTTGGAGCGGATTTTATCGGTATTGCCGACGCCAAGGGATTCCAGAGGCCTGATTATACTGGGAATAAACCGCAGGCATTCATGCCCGGGATCCGTTCGGTGATCGTTATTGGTGTTGTGATCCCCAAGGGATGCGTCCAACCACTCCCCAAAGGAAGGCCAGAATATACAAACACCCTCATGGCAGGGACGGCGACGCTCCGGGTGATTTCTTTCCGCCTCGCAAGGGACCTGGAAAAACAGGGATATGAAGCGGCATTAGTCCCCACCGAAGGA
>Ga0326727_10003828_pt1 | contig 47010 bp, 46 predicted proteins | sample MB2enrmetagenome_FD_207643 | JGI IMG/M metagenome (GOLD analysis project Ga0326727, IMG submission 207643) | Lab enriched peat soil microbial communities from McLean, Ithaca, NY, United States - MB29MY | ecosystem: Environmental > Terrestrial > Soil > Wetlands > Peat | place: USA: New York... | reverse complement strand
GACCTTTTCCAGGGTGGCAACTTTGCCGAACAGCTCAACCAGCAGAGCCTCAAGCTCTGCACGGCTCAGATCGGAGAGGGCGGGTGGCGGCGGCACGTCCGCACAGAATCTGACCGATTCGAGCCGGCGCAAGCGAAAAATGTGGGCTGGCCCACTTTTTTGCCCCTATTACAAACGAGATTCCTAAGTCCTTGATTTTGCTAAAATCATTGGTGGGCGCTGTAGGATTCGAACCTACGGCCCGCTGATTAAGAGTCAGCTGCTCTACCAACTGAGCTAAGCGCCCGCACCAACGAGGGGCGGTTTCTACCAACCTCCCCCGGCAATGCAACCCCTTACGTTCAAGCCCCCCGATAAAATCGCCCCCCGTCCTTCCGGGGGTCCTCAGTACCGCGAAGCTTGGTTTCGCGAACTGCTCGACCGAAAAAAACACCGAGGCATCCACTGGCCAGGGCAACCAAACGCCACCCGTGCTGAAAGAGGTGGCTCGGCCAATCCCGGCCATGACGGGAATACGCCCACCCGATCTTATGCAGACAGGCCAAGCCCGCCATCAGCCGCGGTGCAATTCCGCCAACCGGATCGGCCGGAAATCCCTGACGTCCACGCCGACATCGGCTTGCCGCGGCAACGGCTTCAGCCGCCCGTGGCTGTGCCCGTGCAGGTTCAGCGTCCCCTTCTTCATGGCGTTCCAGGTGCGGAAAGCGAAATGACAGAGCACGGCCCGGTGCCCGTCGGCTTCGATCTCGATATAGGGTTGGCTGCTGGTCCATTCCGGAAGGCCGGCGATGTCCGGCGGGTCGTTATTCCCTTGCACCAGATGCTTGCGGCCGTTCAACATGCGCAACAGGATCGCCGCATCCGCCGCCTCGGTCTTCAGCGCAAAGTCGCCGAGATGCCAGACCTCGTCGTCCGGACCGACCGTCGCGTTCCACCGCTGGATCATCGCGGCGTTCATCTCCCGCACCGAGGCGAACGGCCGGCGATATAGCGCGAGCGCTCCTGCGTGGTTGAAATGCGTGTCGGCGGTGAAGAAGATCGCCAAGGCGCTTTCCTCTCATCTTTTCACGGCCATGACGATACAGGCGCGATCCGCCCGGCCGGTTCACGCCGCCAGCGCGGCGGCAAATCCCTTGGCACGGTTCAACTTCAAAAACCCGTCCAGCGCCGGAGGATACATCCGCCCGTTCACCGCCGCCAGCACGACGGCGCGCATGTCGCCGGCCTCCGGCACCGGGCGGGCCAGCAGTCCCGGCAGCACGGCGACATGTTGCGGCAGCAGCGCGACGCCCAGCCCGACGGCCGCCATGTGCTGCGCCTGGTCCCAGGATGCAGCGCGCAAACGGTGCTTCTCGTCGCACAGCCGAGTCCATGCGCCGCCCCAGCCGTCGCCGCGGACCACCGTTTCCGCCGCCAGCGCGAGAAGTTTCACGCAAGCTTCATGCTCGAACGCATGACCCTGGCGAAACACCGCGCGGCAGCCTTCGTGCAGCAGTTTCCAGCGGTCCAGCCGCTCCGGCAGGTCGCCGTCGTCGATCAGCAGCGCGGCATCCGTCTCCCCTTGCAGCAGCGACTCGATCAGCGGCTTCTGGTCGTCCGATTGCAGGTGCAACTCCAGCCTGGGGAACCGCCGCTCCAGCTCCGCCAGCGAGCCGGCGATCAGACTCGCGGATAATCCATCGACCAGGCCGACGCGCAGCAACGGGGTCTGCCGGCGCAGCTCGGCCGCGGCATGGCTGACCGCCTCCGCCGAGCGCACCATCGCCTCCAGATGCGGCATCATCGCCCGGCCAAGCGGCGTGAGCTGGGTCAGGCTGCGTTCGCGATACAGCAGCGGGCCGCCGAGTTCGTCCTCCAGCCGCTGAATCGCGCGCGTCAGCGCCGGCTGCGTGACATTGCAGGCCTCCGCGGCGCGGGTGAAGTTCAGCGTGCGGCACAGCGCCAGAAAGTATCGTACCTGGTGCAGCTCCAACGCGGGACCCCTTTCGGATCAGTTGCCCGCCTGTACCGCTTCAGCGCAACCCGCGCAACGCCTGGACGATCTCGGCCGGTTCCGGGCGGCGGGTGAAATCAACGTCCATGAAGTCGCGGACGATCAGTCCCGTCCGGTCGATCACATACACCGCCGGCACCGGCAGCAACCCGCCCCCGTTCCCCTGCCGATCGGCCAGGTCGACGCCGGCGCGGGCGATGGAGCTGCGGTAGGGTTCGGGCACGTGGAACACCACGCCGCAGTTCAGGCCGACCCCGCTATCGACATCGACCAGCACGTCGTAGTGCAGGCCGTGCTGCCGGGTAACGGCCAGGGCGCGTCCGCCGGTTTCGGGCGTGATCGCGGCAAGCTGGCCGCCGGCGGCGTGGATATCGGGCAGGGATTCCTCCAGCGCCGCCAGGGTCAGCGCGCAGTACGGGCACCACTGGCCGCGGATGAAGGTCACCGCCAGCGGACCGCGCGCCAGCAAATCGCTCAGGCTGACCAGCCGCTCATCCGCGCTCGGCAACAGAAAGTCCGGAAACCGGCCCCCCGCCCGCAACGCCTGATCGAGGAAGCCCATACGGCGCAGTTCGGCAACGGTGGCTTCGTAGGTGGCGCGCCAGACCGGGTTGGCGGCGCTGCGGTCGCGCTGGGCATCCAGTTTGTCGTGCAGCGTCATAGCCCGGTCCTTGCGTTAGGCTGCCCGGCGGCGGGGCATCACGCCGCCTGGCGGCGGAACAGCCCATAGCTTAGCAGCGCATCGGCCGAAACGATACCGGGACCGCGGGTCAGGATCAGCAGCAGCAACGTCGCCCAGGTCAGGTGCTCGGGCCAGTTCTCCGGATAGACCAGGGTCTGGATGACGAACACCATCCCCAGCAGCGGCAGCGTCGCCACGCGGGTGAGCAGGCCGATGGCCAGCAGCGTGGACATGCCGAGTTCGTTCGCGGCCGCCAGCGGTGCGGCGATCTCCGGCGGGATCAGCGGCAGCGCGTATTCGTCGCGGAACAGCGCGATGGTGGTGTCCCAGCTCGCGATCTTGGTCAGGCCGGAGCGGAAGAAGACGACGGCGACGGCGATGCGCGCGGCGAGCAGCAGCAGATCGAGCGGCACGCGGTCGAGCTGGCTGTAGATGCGCAGGAAGACGTTTCTCATGGCGTTGGCTCCTTGGATTGCGGTGGGGAAAGGACAGCACCGGGCAGGCCTTCGGCCGCGAGGGCGCGCAGGGCGGCGCCGAGGTCGAAATCCGGGGTTTCGGCGAGCGCCGCGGCGGCGGCCTGGCCGAGCGATTCGCCCGATGCGAGATGATCGCGCAGCGTCCAGGTCGCGGGGTCGAGACGTTCGATCATGACCCCCGGTCCGCCACGCCGGATCTGCAGCCGGACGGGCTGGCTGACGGGCAGTGGGTCCGTATCGGCCCCGGCACGGCTGGCCTGCCAGATCTCGTCCACATTCCAGTCGGAGGACAGGTATTGCGCATCGAGACTGAGCCGCAGCGTCTCGCCCGCGCCGGTGGCCGCCCGGGCGAGCGCGTCGAACGCCAACGGCGTGCGCAGCGGCGCGTTCCAGGCGGTGTTGACCGCCCATTCCAGGCGGGCGACATCGGGCAAGTACGGGTAGTCGGCGACGGGGGCGAAACCGGCGAGAAACTTTGCGAAATTGCCGCCATACTCGAACAGGCACGGCCGATCGGGCAGGTTGCCGGGGATGAACTGCGTGGCGGCGAAGTTGAAGAAGCTTCGGTCAACCAGCCGGACGATGGCGGGATAGGCCGCGGCGAGCGCCTCGGTCAGTGTGATGAACGTGTTGTTGCGATAGACCCGGAGGCGCTGCGCCGGGGTCAGGCCGTTGCCGATGACGGCATCGGCCAGGCCGGAAGGATCGCCGCTGACGATGGCGTCAAGAAACGACCTTTGCAAATCAAGCAGCGCGGGCATGGCGGACCTCCGTGACGGCATCGGCAAGCGCCGCTTCGTCGAGCAGCACGTCCAGCGGCGGCAGCGCGGTGTCCCACTCGATCATCGTCGGCACGGGGCCGAACCTGTCCACCGCGTCGCGGTACAGATCCCAGACCGGATCGATGACCCGGCCGCCATGGTCGTCGATCAGCAGGACCTGACCGTCGATCTCGTTGCGGGCGTGGCCGGCGAGGTGAATTTCCCCCACGGCATCGGCGGGCAGCGTGCCCAGGTACTCCTGCGCATCCAGGCCGAGGTTGTGGGCGCTGACGTAGATGTTGTTGACATCGCACAGAATCCCGCAGCCGGTGCGGCGGACCAGTTCGGCGAGAAACACCGCCTCGGGGATCGTCGAGTCGCGGTAGCTGAGGTAGGAGGAGGGGTTCTCCACCAGGATCTGGCGCCCGAGCGCGGTCTGCATGCGATCGACGTTCCGGCAGATCACCGCCAGCGATTCGTCCGTATAGGGCAGCGGCACGAGATCGTTCAGCCAGGCGCCGCCATGCGCGCTCCAGGACATGTGCTCGGAGACGCGGCAGGGTTGCAGCCGGTGCGCCAGCGCCTTGAGGCGCGACAGATGGTCCGCGTCGATGCCGTCCGCACTGCCGAGCGACAGGCCGACACCGTGCAGCGACAACGGATTGTCGGCGCGGAGACGTTCCAGCGCATCCGCCGCGGCGGGGGCGCCCATGTAGTTCTCCGGATGGACTTCGAGCCAGCCGGTGCGCGGGCGGCGGGCCATGACCTCTGCCAGGTGCGGCGTGCGCAGGCCGATGCCGCACCGGGTTGGCTGTTCCCGGGGGGAGGAAGTGAAGGTCATGGCTGCCGTCCGCGTTCGGTTGTTGCTTACTTCGCCGCCAGCTTGCCGCCCGCGATCTTGGCGCAGGTGCCGGCCGGGACGTAGATCCAGGACGCCGGGTCGGAGGCGCGGGTGGCGGTGCCGGCGCAGGAATGCGTGGCGGTCTGGCAGTCATTCGCCGCGGCGGCGGCGATGCCGTAGCATTTCTCGGCCTTGAAGGCGGGTTCCGCGGCCGGGCCGGCGAACGCGGCGACCGGCAGGGTGAAGGCGGCGAAAACGGCGGCGTGGACGAGCGTCGAGGTCTTCATGATGTCGGTTCCTTCAGTGGTGTTCGGCAGCGGTTGCGCCGGCCCCCTGTGGGGTGCGGACGGATATTCGCGGAACGAGGGGCGCCGCGGAAATGCCGTTGGGGCATGGTTTTGATAAAGCGGAGGCATGGGGTGGGGGGACGGGCATGGCATTCTCCCCCACTCGTCATGGCCCGGCTTGTCCGGCCCACCTGTCGCCGCGCGCTGGCATAGGTGGCCCGGACAAGCCGGGCCATGAGGTTAGGCAGCACCGGAACGGTCGGCCACCTCGCCACCCGCCGCGCGTTCCAGGTCGCATGCCTCCGGATCGCGGCCCCGTCCTGACTCTCACTCATGCGGAACGATTGACTCGGCCCCCGTCCGGACCGACACTTCCCATTGGAGGTCTGCCATGTTCCGGCGCAAACCGCGTTACCTGATCGATCAGAATGGCGAATTGCGCCACATCCATTATCGCCAGGGCAGCTTCTTCCCCGATTTCCGCCGCTCCCTGCGGCCCGACAAACCCAACCTCACCGCCGTCGAGATCAACGGCAAATGGGTGCTGGTCGAGGTCGATGGCAACGAACAGAAAAAGACCGTCGAACTGGAACATGCCGTGCGACGCCGGCAGGGCCTGGTCGTCAAGAGCGGCCTCGCCGCCGTCTTCGCCTTCGCCGCCTGGAACGGGCCGTTCGGCTACAACTGGATCCATCCGGTCGAAGCCTCGCTGACCGCCACCCTCGGCAAGGCCGGCATGATCGGCGTCCCGCTGCACCTGACGGAGGGTGCCTCGCTGTTGCTTCTGGGCCTGATCTGCCTGGCGATGGCGTACTTCGCGGCCCGTTTCGCATTGTCCGGCGCCAAATTCCTCGGCCTGGAAGTTCTCTACCGTTTGGGCTTCCCCTACATGCAAGGCGCACGCGCCCAATTGCTGCCGACGGTGCCGCGCAGGCCGACGAAGACGCCATGGAATGCAATGTTCGAGGACCCGATGGATGCGGCGAGGCAAATGGCTGCCGCCGCGCCGGGCACGCATGCCGCCCCGTTGGCCGCCCCTTTGGCCGCCCCGAAGCAGCGCCGCCTGAAAGCGTCCTGACCCGGTGTGGGACATCAACGGGGGCGTCTATTTCGGCTACGGCACCGACCGCACCGAAGGCGCCCCGCCAACCTCCGCCCCCGTCATCCAATACGTCGGCGATCGGCATTTGCTTAGTCTCGGCCCGGCCGGTTCGGGCATCAGCCGGCGCCTGCTGGAGCCGAACGTGCTGGGGCTGCGCGGCTGGTCGCTGGTCATCGTGGACCCGAACGGCGAACTGTCCGCACTGTGCGCCCGGCGCCGCGACCCGGAACTGCAACAGACGATTTTCCTCAACCCGTTCGAGGCCAACGGCATTCCGAGCCATGGCTTCAACCCGGTGGCGGCGCTCGATCCCGCGTCGCCGGAGTTTCCCGACGATGCGCACGACATCGCCGCGGCCCTGATCCGTGACGATGATGCCGGACCCGGCGGCTTCGCGGCTGCGCGCGATTTGCTGACCGCGCTGATCATGTATTCCAGGCTGACGCAACCAGGTGGCGGCAGCCTGGCGCATGTCCGTGAGTGCCTCGGCCAAGCCGCTTTTCAGACCCTGGCCGACAGGCTGGTTGCGGCCGGGGAGGAGCGTGGCTGGCCGGAATTGTCCGTCAAGGCGGCTCCCTTCGGCCGATCGGCTGGCGGCGGCATGGATCGCATCCTGCTGTCGGTTTTGGCGCAAACAAGCTGGATCGACAGCCGCCCCGTTCAGCAAGACCTCTCCGTCACAACGCCGATCGGCTTTGCGATGCTGAAGGAGGTGCCGGCGGCGGTGTTTCTCGTGCTGCCGGCGCGGCGCCTCGGCACGCACACGGCGTGGCTGAGGGTGATGATCGCCGGCATCGTCCAGGCGCTGCTCCGCGACGGCCAGGCCGCGAAAGTGCCGGTGATGCTGATGCTCGACGCTTATCCGGCGATCGCGCGCGGCGGCTTCCCGATCGTCGAAAGTAACATGGCGATGCTGCGCACATGCGGGGTCAAGCTTTGGACGGTGTGGCAGGACCTGGCGCAGCTTCGCAGCCTGTATGGCGACGGGTTCGAAAGTTTCATCAGTTCCTGCGGCGTGGTGCAGTCGTTTGCGCCGCAGGACCTGGTGACGGCGGAGTATCTCAGCCAGCGCACCGGCCTGACGGCGCTTGAGCTGGAAGCCCGAGGCCGTTCGGCGCCGGGTGCGCCGATAACGCAGTTCCAGGGCGGCACTGTCAGCTACCAGCCGGTGCCGCGCATGCTGCCGCAGGACCTGCGCAACATGGATGACGGATTTTCCGTGATCTTTTCGCACAAGGTCAGGAACACGATTCGGGCGTACATGCCGATCCCGAGTGCGCCGGCACGGCGGAGGTCCTTGCTGGGGGTGCGGACGGGACGGTGATATGAAAAAATTCCGCATAAGGGTCTTGTCCGGCGGCTAAGCCGCCACAACCTGCGGTCGCATGACCCTTGCCGCATCCCACGCCGAACATCATCGCGGGTTCAATCTCCATTGCCAGGGACTGGTGAAGGAGGCGGAACCGTTCTACCGCGCCGCTCTTGCGCTCGATCCGGACTTCAAGGAAGCTTGGATGAACCTGGGCCTTGTCGCATTCAGGCAGGGCCGCACCGAGGAGGCGGAGGCTTGCCAGCGCGAGGCGTTGCGCCTCGATCCCGAAAGCCCGGACGCGCAGAACAACCTGGGGATGATCCACTACAGCCTTGGGCGCATCGCCGAGGCGGAGAATTGTTTCCGCGCCGCCCTACGCCTGGACTTGGCACAGCCGAACGCGACCTTGAACCTGGGGTCCGTGCGCCAGTTGCACGGATACATCGACGAGGCCGAGGGCCTGTTCCGCCGCGCCCTGGCCCTGGGCGTCGATCCGGTGCGGGCGAAGACCAACCTGGCGCTGGCGCTGATGGAGCAGGTCCGCCCGCAGGAGGCCGAGCAATGCTGCCGGGAGGCCCTGGCGATCAATCCCCAATCGGCCGAGGCGCGTTCCAACCTGGCGCTCGCACTGCTGACGATGGGGCGGCTGGAGGAAGGCTGGCGGGAGTACGAATCCCGCTGGGAAGTCGAAGCGATGTCCGCTCCGCTTCCGGTCTTGCCGCGGCCCCGCTGGATTGGCCAAGAACTGAACGGCGAGACAGTGCTGCTGTACGCGGAACAAGGGTTTGGCGACACGTTGCAGTTCTGCCGCTACGTCCCGAAGGTCGCCGCGGCGGGCGGACGCGTGGTGCTGGTGGTGCCGAACGCGCTGCGGCGGCTGATGGCGACGCTGGACGGCGTGGCTGTATTAATGTCCGAGGAGGGCAACGCCGCGCTGCCGCCGTTCGACTACCATTGCCCGCTTCTGAGCCTGCCCTTTGCGTTCGATACGACGATGCAGACCATTCCCGCGCCGGCATCGTATCTGCGGGCCGATGCGGCGGGCTGGTCGGAGTTTCTCGGCGGATTGCCCGGATTAAAGGTCGGACTGGTCTGGGCCGGAAAGTCGCGGACGGCGCAGCCGCATGCGGTGGCGATCGACAAACGGCGGTCGATGCGGCTGGCTGACATGGCGCCCCTGTTGGCGGTGCCGGGATGCAGTTTTGTGTCGCTGCAGCTTGGTCCTCCGGCCGCGCAGATGCAGGCGTTGCCGGAGGGCGCGGTGCTGCACGACGTGTCCGGACGGATGGGCGATTGGGCGGATACGGCGGGGCTCATCATGGGGCTGGACCTGGTGGTCGCGGTGGATACGGCGGTGGCGCATCTGGCGGGGGCGCTTGGCAAGCCGGTGTGGATGCTGAACCGGTTCGACTCGTGCTGGCGGTGGTTTTTGGGCCGCGACGACACGCCTTGGTACCCGAGTATGCGCCAATTCCGGCAGACTAGCCGGGGTGATTGGGCGGGGGTGATCGAGCGGGTGCGGGACGCGCTGGCGGACCGCTCACGCCAAGCTGATACCGCAAATAATCCGGCGCCGCTAACCTCGGGTTAGGCGGTTTTCACGCAGGCGCCGGTTCGCTGAGGTGATCCGCTCTTTTACCGGTGCAACCTACGACCTGCTTGAAACCGGAACGCCTGAAAGGCTCCCTCAAACCGCCGTTCGGCCAAACGGGGTGCAAAGCATGATCGACTTCTGGTTCTCCATCGGCAGCACTTACACCTACCTGTCGGTGATGCGGCTGGCCGAGATCGAGCGTAGCACCGGCATCGCATTCCGGTGGCGGCCGTTTTCGGTCCGGCAGATCATGATCGAGATGAACAACATTCCGTTTCGCACAAAGCCGATCAAGGCCGCGTATATGTGGCGCGACATCGAGCGTCGGGCGGCCATGTATCAGGTCCCTGCTCGCGTGCCGGCGCCATATCCCATTGCGCAATGGGACACCGCAAATCGGATCGCTGTCCTGGCCGCCGCTGAAGGTTGGGCCCCCGGCTATGCGCGCGAAACGTATCGGCGTTGGTTTCAGGACGGATTGGAACCGGGCGCGGAACCCAACCTGTCTGATCCGCTGCGGGAGCTCGCACAGGATCCGATGCGCGTGCTGGAACGGGCGGCGGCGCCCGACATTGGCGAAGCCTATGATGCCGCCACCGCGGAAGCACGTGATCTCGGCATTTTCGGATCGCCTACCTTCGTGGTCGATCGGGAGTTATTCTGGGGCGACGATCGCCTTGACGATGCAATCGAATGGCATCGGAGTGGCAGGTTGAGTCCGTAGAACGGTAAATGCCGGACCACACCGTTCACTTGGTCCCGCCGTCGGAGGCTGCCGGCGGGTGCGGGAGACGCCGCACAAGCTAGAAGTGGCTCCAACCCGTCTTTGCCAGACGCATCGGTGCGCCGTTTACCTGGCGGACAGTCACGTCCGGCGGTCCGGGACTGAAGTCACCGATCCGGTGTACGGTAACGCCGGCACGCTTTGCTTCCGTCACCAAAGCCGCCCGCCGATGCGCCGGCACCGCCAGCAGAAGCTCGTAATCGTCCCCGCCGGTCAGGCAGGTTTCCAGCCAGGCCGGCCCCGCCGCCCGCGCGGCATCGGATAGCGGCACTGCGTCCGCCTCGATCTCCGCCGCGACGTCCCCGGCACGGCAGAGATGCCCGAGATCCTGCACCAGCCCGTCCGACACATCCATCGCCGACGAGGCGATGCCTGCCAGCGCCAGCCCGACCCGCGGCCGCGGCAGGCGATAGCGGTCCAGCAGGTAGCCATCCGTATCGGCAAGCTTCCCCAACGCTACCTGAAGCCCCAAAGCGCCGTCGCCGATGGTGCCGGTAACCCAGATCCCGTCGCCGGGCCGCGCGCCGGAGCGCAGCACCGCCGTCCCGGGCGCGACATGCCCGATGATCGTCAGCGTCAGCGAAATCGGCCCCGGCGTGGAGGTGGTGTCCCCGCCGAGCAGCGTGACGCCATAAGCCGCCTGGTCCAGCGCCAGTCCCGCGGCAAACCCGGCGAACCAGGCGTCCGGCGTGTCCACGGGGGTCGAAACGGTCATCAGGTAGCCGATCGGCACGGCGCCCTTCGCGGCGAGGTCGGACAGGTTGACCCGCAGCAGCTTGCGCCCGATCGTCTCGGGCGGATCATCCGGCAGGAAATGCACGCCCGCCACCATGGCGTCCGCGCTCAGCACCAGTTCCCGCCCCGGCGGCGGCGTCAGGATCGCGGCATCGTCTGCAAGTCCCAGCGCGCCGGGGGCGGCCAGCGGCAGGAAGTGGCGGGCGATCAGGGAGAACTCGGCGGGCAGGCGCATGGGATCGAAGCCTAACCGAAAAGCCGGGAAGTGCCACCTCCACGAGCGATCGCCGAAAATCCGCCATACCGGAGCGGCATGAAAGCCGCTATCAAGCCACCGGGACCCGGAGTGCGGATGTCGCCAAAGCTCGCTTTCGAATGACCCGATCCGGAGTATCCGTCCGGGCCGCGTCCCGTCTCCGGTGGGCGGCTTTGGCAGGGCTGTGCGTCGTGTTGACGGCGCCGTTGCTTGTTTGCGATCTGCCGCCGCTGATCGATTATCCCAACCACCTGGCGCGCCTGTTCGTCCTGGCCTCGCTGCCGGGCGATCCGGAATTGGCGAAGTTCTATGCGCCGCATTGGTCGGTTATTCCGAACCTGGCGCTCGATCTGGCCGGCCCGCCGCTGATGGATGTCCTGCCGGTGTATGCCGCGGGGCGTCTGCTGATCGCCGTGGCGGTGCTGCTGCCGGTGATTGGCACGGTCGCTTATGCCTCCGCCCTCGGCGGGCGCTGGTGGGCGCTTGGCGTCGGGCTGGTGGCCTGGAACAACTGCCTGCTGTACGGGTTCATCAACTTCTCCATCGCGCTCGGCCTGGCGCTGCTGCTGGCCGCGGCGTGGCTGCGCTGGCGGGAGAGTCGTCCATTCCGGGCGGTCGCCATCGCCGCGTTCGGGGCGCTTGTGCTGTTCGCCTGCCATCTGATGGGCCTGGTGTTCTTCGCCGTGCTAATCAGCGGGACGGAGTTGTTTCGGGTGCTGGAACGCGGCCGATCGGCTGGTGTGACGCAAGGCCGCCTCCCCGTCATGGTGGGCGAAGGCCCACCATCCAAGCCTTTCCTCGGCCCGGCACCGCAAGGGGTGGATGGTGGCCCCGCGGCCACCATGACGGCGGTTTGGCGCGACCGTGCGGCCGGCGGAGCACCTGTTGCTTTGCTGCCGGAAGCATTTCGCCGGGGTCTTCCACTGGCACTGGTCTTCGCCGTGCCCGCGCTGCTTTACGCGGCCTCCGACCTCAGCCAGCTCGGCGGCGACGCCGCGTTTCTTCCCCCCGGCCAAAAACTGCTCCAGTTCGCCGGAGTATTCTCGAACTACCTCGCATGGCTTGATGCGGCGACAGCCATTGTCGCCATCGGCTTGCCCGTGCTGTGCGTGCTGTTCGGCCGGGGCCGGTTCCCGGCCGTCGCGGCCGTGCCGATGCTGGTTCTGTTCGTCGCATTTCTTGCCGCGCCGTATGCCTGGAAAGGCACGTACCATCTCGATACCCGCCTGGCAGTGATGCTCGATTTCATGCTGTTCGCCGGCTTCATTCCGGGACGCTGGCCGCGCCGGTGGCAGGTTCCGCCGGCCGTCGCGATCGGCCTGCTGTTCGGCGTTCGCATGGCGGTCCTGACCGCCGCCTGGGCGGCGCACCAAGCCGACATCGACGATATCCGCGGTGCGCTGCAGCCGGTTCGTCCCGGTCAGGCGGTCTACGTCGCCTCGGCCGGCGGCGATGACGGGCGGGGGCGCCGGATGTCCGACGGCTCCCGCACCGATATCCACCTCGGCGCGCTGGCGCTGATCGAGCGCCGCGCCTGGTGGCCATTCGAATTCGACAACGACTCGCAGCAGCCAATGGAAACGAAGAAACCCTATGGCGCAATGGCCGAGCGTGTCGGCGACCTGCCGGATGCGGCGCAGGCCGCAACCGCGGATGTATGCGGTTTCGACTACGTCCTGCTGACCGGAGCCGATGCGGCGCCCGCCTTGCCGCCGGAGCGCTTCGAGGCGCTGCGCCGTTCCGGCTTCGCCGCGCTTTACCGGATCATCCGCTGCCATCCGTGACAGGACGCCCACCCTCTCGTTCGTTCCGCACATCGCTGCTATACCCGCGCCGTCTGGCAAGGGAACCCGTACCATGAAACGCCGCGCCTTCCTCGCTACCTCGGCCGCCGTCCTGGCGGCCCCGTCCGTTGCCCGCTCGCAGGGCACGCGGCTGCTGCGTTTCATTCCGCAAGCCGATCTGGTGGTGCTGGACCCGATCTGGACGACGGCGTACGTGACGCGGAACCACGGGTTCATGGTGTTCGACACGCTGTATGGCCAGGACAGCACCTACGCCGCCTCGCCGCAGATGGTCGCCGGCCATGTCATCGAAAACGACGGCAGGCAGTGGACGCTGACCCTGCGCGACGGCCTGAAGTGGCACGACGGCGAGAAGGTGCTGGCGCGCGATTGCGTTGCCTCGATCAACCGCTGGGGCAAGCGGGACGCGTTCGGCCAGGCACTGCTGGCGGCCACGGACGAGCTATCCGCGCCGGACGACAGGACCATCCGGTTCCGCCTGAAGAAGCCGTTCCCGCTGCTGCCGGACGCGCTCGGCAAGTCGCCATCATTGATGCCGGCGATGATGCCGGAGCGGCTGGCGAAAACCGACGCTTTCACGCAAATCCCCGAGGTCGTCGGCAGCGGCCCGTATCGCTTCCTCGCCAGGGACCGCGTCCCCGGCGCCAAGGCCGCATACGAACGATTCGCCGGCTACGTGCCGCGCTCCGGCGGCACGCCCGACTGGACCGCCGGGCCGAAGATCGCGCATTTCGACCGCGTCGAGTGGACCACGATCAGCGACGCCTCCACAGCCTCCGCCGCGCTGCAAAGCGGCGAGCAGGATTGGTGGGACTATGCGACGGCGGATCTGCTGCCGTTGCTGCGGAAGGCGAAGAATCTGAAGGTCGCGGTGCAGGACCCGTCCGGCCAGATGGCGATGCTGCGGTTCAACTTCGTCCAGCCGCCGTTCAACAACCCGGCCATACGCCGCGCTTTGCTCGGCGCCGTCGATCAGCAGGACATCATGACAGCGGTGGCGACTGATGATCCGGCGATGTCGCACACGCCGACGGGGTTCTTTTGCCCGGGCACGCCGATGGCGAGCGATGTCGGGTTTTCTGCGCTCACCAGCCCGCGCGACTACGACAAGGTCAAGCGCGACCTGAAGGCCGCCGGCTATCATGGCGAGAAAGTCGTCTTGCTCGCCGCCACCGACTTTCCGGTGCTGAAGGCGATGGCGGACGTGGTCGCCGACATGCTGCAACGCTCCGGCATGAACGTCGATTACGTCGCCACCGACTGGGGCAGCGTCAACCAGCGCCGGGTCAAGAAGGAGCCGGTGGAGCAGGGCGGTTGGAGCGCGTTCTGCACCGCCTGGGCTGGCACCGACATGCTGACCCCCGCCGGCGAACTCGCCCTGCGCACCAACGGCGCCGGCGCCTGGATCGGCTGGCCCGACATCCCCCGCATCGAGACGTTGCGCGAGGCCTGGTTCGACGCCCCCAACCTGGCGGGCCAGCAGAAGGTGGCGCGGGAGATCCAGGCGGCGGCGTTCGACGACCCGCCGTATCTGCCGCTGGGGCAGTATCTGCAGGTAACCGCATACTCGACGAAACTGACGGGTGTGCTGAACGGCTTCGCGTTGTTCTGGAATGTCAGGAAAGAGACTTGAGACGGACCGGGACAAGACAGTAACCTGCCTGCAAACAAAACAGGGAGGATACTGAAATGCTCGGCCTGATGCAGAACCGGCCGCTGTTGATTTCCACGCTGGTGGATTACGCTGCATCGCAGCATGGCGGGCGGGAGATCGTTTCCCGCGATCCGGCCGGGGTCATCCATCGTTCCAGCTATGCCGCCGTCGCCGAACGGGCCAAACGTGCCGGCGCGGCGCTGGAGAGGCTGGACGTGGGGTTCGGCCAGCCGGTCGCCACGCTGGCCTGGAACAGCTTCCGGCACCTGGAGCTTTACTACGGCGTAACGGCTTCCGGCCGCATCCTGCACACCGTCAATCCGCGCCTGTTCCCGGAGCAGATCCAATACATCATCAATCATGCCGAGGACGGCTACGTCTTCTTCGACCCCGTGTTCGTGCCGTTGGTTGAGCAGCTTGCGCCCATGCTGCCGCATGTCCGCGGCTGGGTGGCGCTGTGCGACGCGGACAGCGTGCCGGCAGTGAAGGTGGACGGGCTGCTGTGCTACGAAGACCTGATCGCCGCTGCCGAACCGGCGGCCGAATGGCCGGTGTTCGATGAGAATACTGCCGCGACGCTGTGCTACACCTCCGGAACGACCGGCAATCCCAAGGGCGTTCTGTATTCGCACCGATCGACGGTTCTGCACGCGTTTGGCGCCTGCGCGGCGGATTCGCTGGCGTTTACGTCGCGCGATACGATCCTGACGGTGGTGCCGCTGTTCCACGCCAATGCCTGGAGCATTCCGTTCGCCGCGGCGATGTGCGGCGCGAAACTCGTTCTGCCCGGGCCGCGGCTGGACCCGGAAGGCATCTTTCTGCTGCTCCAGCAGGAGGGCTGCACGGCGGCCGGCGGCGTTCCCACGGTGTGGTTGAATTTTTTCGCGTGGTTGGAATCGCAGGGAGAAACGATCGATCTGTCGGCGTTGAAACTGAAACGGGTGTTCGTCGGCGGCAGCGCGCCGCCGCGCGCGATGATCGAGAAATTCCGCGACCAGCTCGGCGTTTTTCTGTTGCACGCCTGGGGCATGACGGAAACCAGTCCGCTGGTGACGGCCAGTTCCGCGCTGGCGAAACACGCCGATGCTTCGCCGGATGCGGTTGTCGATATGCAGGTGAAACAGGGACGTCCGGTCTATGGTGTCGAACTGAAGCTGGTCGATGCCGACGGCCGGACCCTGCCGCATGACGGCCGATCGGTTGGCGAATTGAAGGTGCGGGGGAATTGGGTGATTTCCGGGTATTTCAAGAATGAGGGCGGGCAGGTGCTGGATGCGGAGGGCTGGTTCAGCACCGGCGATGCCGCGACGATCGATCCGGACGGGTATGTGCAGGTCACGGACCGGCTGAAGGACATCATCAAATCCGGTGGGGAATGGATCTCCTCGATCGAGATCGAGAACCTGACCGTATCGCATCCGGACGTGTTCGAGGCGGCTGTGATCGCCATTGCTCATCCGGTCTGGCAGGAACGTCCGTTGCTGCTGGTGCATCCGAAAGAGGGGCGGGAGCCGACGAAGGCCGGGATCCTGGGTTTCCTGTCAACGCGCATCGCCAAATGGTGGATGCCGGACGATGTGCTGTTCGTTGACGGCCTGCCGCACACGGCGACGGGCAAGCTGCTGAAGACTGAGCTACGGGCGCGGTATGGCAACCATGTGCCGGCGGGGGCGGAAGCCGTTGCTCCGTAGCCCGTCGAATAGCGGACATGGTCAATGCCAATCCCTGTGATCATCGACTGCGACCCGGGAACGGACGACGCGGTCGCGCTGCTGCTCGCGTTCGCCTCGCCGGAACTGTCCGTGCTGGCGGTTACCGTCGCCGGCGGCAATGCCGGGCTGCACCGCACCCTGCCCAACGCCCTCGCCCTGACCGCCCTCGCCGCCTCCCCCATTCCCGTCCACGCCGGAGCCGATCGGCCGCTGCTGGGGCGGTTCGCGGGGGAACCGGGGGTGCACGGGGACGATGGCCTCGGCGGGGTTGAACTGCCGCCGGGCGGTGCCCCGGCGCCGGGGCTGGCCGCCGACGTCATCCGTGACCTGCTGCGCAGCGCTGCCGAACCCGTCACCCTGATCGGCATCGGCCCCGCGACCAATCTTGCGGTCGCCCTGACCACCGAACCCGCCCTGGCAGCCAAAGTCGCCCGCATCGTGCTCATGAGCGGCGCATGGGCGGAAGGCAATGTCACCCCCGCCGCCGAATTCAACGCCTGGAGCGACCCGGAGGCCCTGTCCATCCTGCTCGACGCCGGCCGCCCCGTGGTGTTCGCGACGCTGGAACTGACGGCGCTGGCATTGGTGACCCCGGCGCGCATCGCGGCGTGGCGGGCGCTCGGCACCGGGCATTGCCTACAGGCGGCCTGCGACATCCAGGCCAGCGTGCCACCCTCTCCGCGGCTGGGCGGCCAGGGCGCGCCGCTGCACGATCCATGCGCGGTCGCCTGGCTGATCCGCCCGGACCTGTTCACCGCGCGACCCTGTTCGGTGCGCGTCGATCTCGGACCGGGGCCGAGCCGGGGCCGGACACTGATCGATCGCTGGGGCCGCACCGGGGCCCCGCTCAACGCGACGGTGCTGGAGTCCCTGGACGCCGACGGGTTCTTTGCGCTGCTCGGTCAAAGGCTCGCGAATCTGCCCTGATCGTGGCATCGTTCGCCGGCGGACAGGAGAACAAGCGGCATGAACCCGAACGCGCTGCCCTTCGACGCCGATGCCATGCTGGCCGGACTGCGTACATGGGTGGAGTGCGAAAGCCCGACGTATGATGCCGCGGCGGTCAACCGCATGATGGACATCGCATCTCGCGCCCTGGTGCTGGCCGGCGCGCGGATCGAACGGATCGCCGGCTGCCAGGGGTTCGGCGACTGCGTCCGCGCCAGTTTTCCGCATCTCGAGCCGCATATTCCGGGCATCCTGGTGATGGGCCACCTCGACACCGTCCACCCCATCGGCACATTGCTGGCTCTGCCGTTCCGGCGTGACGGCAACCTTGCGTTCGGCCCCGGCATCCTCGACATGAAGGCCGGCAATTACCTGGCGCTGGAGGCGATCCGCCAGCTTCGGAACGCCGGGGTGCATACCAATCTTCCCGTCACCGTGCTGCTGACAAGTGACGAGGAAGTCGGCTCGCCCTCCACCCGCGACCTGATCGAGGCGGAAGCGTCGCGCCACGCCTATGTGCTGATCCCCGAACCGGCGCGTCCGGGCGGCGGCGTGGTCACCGGCCGCTACGCCATCGCACGCTTCAACCTGGAAGCCATCGGCCGCCCCAGCCACGCCGGATCCTCCCCCGGCGCCGGACGTTCCGCCATCCGCGAGATGGCGCGCAAGCTGATCGAGATCGAGGACATGACGACGGAAAGCTGCACCTTCAGCGTCGGTGTGATCCATGGCGGCCAGTGGGTGAACTGCGTCAGCACCACCTGCACCGGTGAGGCGCTGTCGATGGCCAAGCGGCAGGAGGACCTCGATCGCGGTGTCGCCGCCATGCTGGGTTTGCGGGCGTCTTCGAACGAGGTGCAGTTCAAGGTGGCCCGTGGCGTCACCCGGCCGGTCTGGGAGCCTGACGCGGGGGGCATGGCGCTGTATGAGACGGCCCGGCAGGTCGCCCGCGGTCTGGGCGCCGATATCAGCTCGCAAAGCGCCGGTGGCGGTTCGGACGGCAATTTCACCGGCGCGATGGGAGTACCGACATTGGACGGCCTCGGCGCCGCCGGCACAGGGGCGCATACGCTGAACGAGCATATCGAGATCGACAGCCTGGTGCGGCGCGGCAAGCTGATGGCCGGTCTGTTGGCGGAACTGGTCTGAGCGGCGCCGATGCGCTTGGTTTGGCTGATGCTCCGGGCACGTCCCGGCATGGTGACGGGCGTCCTGACAGGCATCGCGGTTTGGCCGCTGCTTCCGGCGGCGCTTTCGCCGACGACGCGGGGATTGCTGGCCTGGGATGCGGGTGTGCTGGTGTTTCTCGGCGTGGCCGGATTTCTGTTCGCAACGACAGCGGCCGATCGGATGCCGGCCCGGGCGGAGGCGCAGGAGGAAGGCGAGTGGACTATCTTTTGCCTGACCCTGGCCGTCGTGATCGTCAGTTTCGTCGCCGTCAGCAGTGAATTTTCCGCCATCAAACAGGGGCCGGAATCCACCCGGGAGCTGCACGTGACCTTGGTCGCGGTCACGCTGTTCCTGTCCTGGCTGATGACCCATGTGACCTTCGCCTTCCGCTACGCGCACGAGTTCTACGCGGACGATCTGGGCGGTCCCGATGTGGATCGCGGCCTGGAGTTTCCCGGCGAGACCCGCCCCGACTACCTCGACTTCCTGTATTTCGCGCTGGTGCTGGGAATGACGTTCCAGGTGTCCGACGTGCAGATCACCAGCCGCAAGCTGCGCCGCGTCGCCACGCTGCACGGGCTGCTGAGCTTCCTGTTCAACACGGTCATCGTGGCGTTCACTGTCAATATCGCCGCGGGCATGATGGGATGACCGGAGGCGTTTGCCGGAAGAAACCGCTTGCCGCCCGCATCGCGGGCACAACCTCCTGTCTCATCGCAGAGGAGCAGCCTGACGGATGATCAAGCAACCGCTGATATATCATGACTTCCAGGACCCGCAGGCGCTGCCGCGCCATGCCGGCGTTGCCTCGTTCTTCCGGGCGCCGCTGGCCCATTCCACCGATGACGTGGACATCGGCATCATCGGGGTGCCGTTCGATGGCGGCGTCACCCATCGCTCGGGCACGCGGCATGGTCCGCGCGGGGTGCGCGAGCAATCCACGTTGCTGCGCCGCATCAATGCCGCCACCCGGGTAGCACCTTTCGCCACTGCCCGGGTGCGGGACCTCGGCGATTGCTGGATCGAGCAGCCGTACGAACTGACCAGCGCCCACCAGGAGATCGAGTCGTTCTACCGCGCCGTCACGGCCGCCCGGATCGTGCCGCTGTCCGTCGGCGGCGACCATTCCATCAGCCTGCCCATCCTCCGCGCCTTGGCCGCCAGCAGGCCCATCGGCATGGTGCATATCGATGCGCATTGCGACACGGGCGACGATTACATGGGATCGCGCTTCCATCATGGCGCCCCATTCCGCCGCGCCGTCGAGGAAAACCTGATCGACCCCCTTCGCGTCATCCAGATCGGCATTCGCGGCACGACCAACGATCCGGACCTGTGGGGGTTCAGCCAGCGCAGCGGCATGCGGGTGCTGCCGATGGACGAATTCGACGACCACGGCTGGCGCTATGCCGCCGGGGAAGCCCGCCGCGTCGTGGGCAGCGGTCCGGTCTATCTGTCATTCGACATCGACAGCCTCGACCCGAGCGAGGCGCCCGGCACCGGAACGCCGGAGGCCGGCGGGCTGACGGCGTTGCAGGCGCTGCGTCTGCTGCGCGAGTTGCGCGGCCTCGACTTCGTCGGCGGCGACGTGGTGGAGGTGGCGCCGCCATTCGATACCGGCACATTGACTTCGTTCAACGCCGCATCGGTGCTGTTCGAGATTTTGTGCCTTCTGGCCGAGGCCCGGGAGAAGCGCCTCGCCGGCGGCTAAACCGCCGCGTTAGAGTAACGCCTTCGAAATGGTAGCGCCGTGGCTGCTGGCGGCCTGAGTAATGTCTTGTCTGTGATCTCGGTTTTTGCCCCGCTATATTGCATGCAACAAACCGGGCTGCTAACGGACAGGCATGAGTTTGCGTGCAATCATACCAGTCCGTGTTGAGAGCGATTCGTCCCATAAACCGTCATGGCCCGGACAAGCCGAGCCATGACGATGGGGAGGGCGCCCGATGCGTCAAAGTCAACGCGACTGGTATCAGATGCACAGGACAAATACCGGTTCGCGGTCGGCCGCGGCAAGCCGCAATCCATTCTGCTTGACACGTTTCATCCGCCCGTTTCGGAGCCGTCCGTATGTTTGCATCCCGATTTGTCCTGCGTGCCATGCCGGCTGCCGTTTTGGCCGCTTTCGTCTGCCTCCCCGCCGCGGCGCCGTCGGCCGCCGCATCCGATGCGGTTCCGGCACCCGTTCTGAATTGGCAACCGTGTGCCGATCAGCAGGACGCCGGGTTCCTGTGCGCCACGGCCCGGGTGCCGATGGATTATGCCTTGCCTGGCGGCGCCTCGTTCAGCCTGGCCGTGATCAAGCATTCCGCCGCGGACCCGGCAAACCGGATCGGCACGCTGTTCTGGAACCCCGGCGGTCCCAGCGATGTCGGAACCCAGTATCTGCCAATCGCAATAAATGGCTTTCCCGAACAGGTCAGAAACCGCTTCGATATCGTCAGTTGGGATCCCAGAGGCATGGGGGGCGATACAACACCCGTCGTCCAATGCTTCAACAATGCAAATGACGAAGCGACATTTACCGCGAACCTGTATGCGGGACTGCCCGATATTCCGGTGTCTCCAGCGGATCTCGCTAAGCTTTCCAGCGACCGCGCGACGCTGAATCAGATTTGCGTTGCCAGGGAAGGCTCGCTGTTGGCGCATGTTTCGACAGCAGACAATGCGCGCGACCTCGATCTTCTGCGGCAAGCCGTCGGCGACGCGAAGATCAGTTACTACGGCACGTCTTATGGCACGTTTCTGGGAGCAACGTATCTGAACATGTTTCCGGCCAACGTCCGGGCCGCCGTGCTGGATGGCGCGGTTTACCCGACCGCCTGGGCGGGGACCGGCAAGGACAGTCCGCGGCTCAGCACGTTCGTGCGAATCGGTTCCGATATCGGAGCGTCTGAAACCGTAACGGCATTCCTGGCCGCATGCGGCGAAGCCGGCGTTTCCAGTTGCGCCTTCGCGGCTTCTACCCCTGAAGCGACGCAGCAGAAATATACTTCGTTGCTGGCCAGCCTCAAGGCCAACCCGGTTACGGTTGAAGGCCAGCAAGTCGCCGACACCACCGTCATTTCCTATGTTCAGAGCTCGATCTTCATCATCCATCCGGTGCCGGGCTTCGACCGGTTCCCTGGCTACGTCGCCGTTGCGCAGTTCCTGCAGGATGTCTGGTCGGCGGCAAATTCCGCGGGCCAATCCCCGGCGGCGGCGCGGGCGGCCCCTGCAGCGGTGTCCGCAGCGTCTCAGACAACCCCCTATACAACCAGCTATGGCCGCCAGGCCGCGGTGATCTGTGGCGAGAGCCCCAATCCGGCAACGGTCGAAGCCAACGTGAAACAGGCTCGGGTGTCATACAAGCGGGCCGGCGTAAATAGCTGGCCGCTTCTTGCGATCTGCCTTGGATGGTCGGTCGAGGCCGCCGACACCTATCTCGGTCCCTGGAACAAGCCGACGCCGCCGGTTCTCGTTGTCGGCAACACGTTCGACCCGGCGACCCCGTATGCAAGTTCGCGCCGCATGGCCGCCGAGTTGTTCGATGGACATTTCCTCACCGTCGATGGATTCGGGCACACCGAGTTGCTGAACCCGAGCCGGTGCGCGCAAGACGCGATCGCGGCCTATCTGATCGACGGAACGCTGCCGCCGGATGGCACAAGATGCGCCCAGGATTATGCTCCGTTTTCCCAATAGACGATCCGGACTTACAGGATCTGCTGCCGGCGGGTTCCTGTAGCGAGCCGGCGCCGCCTACCGGTAAACCGGCGCCGCCCTGGGCTGATCGATCGGCCGCAGCGCCTCGGACGACGGCAGGCCGTGCAGCACTTCCCCCGGCTCGGTTTCCGGCTTTGTCGCTTGCATCGCGGGCAGCTCCGTCCCGCTGCTGTCGCACGAGTCCTCCGTGGCGGAAAACGGCAGGACGCCTGCATCGCGCGATGCGCCGGTGCTTTCGGTCTGGCCGATTGCCGCTGTGTTCGCCACCGGTCCGCACGGTCCCGGCGGTGCCGCCGCAGCCGTCAACAGAAGCAGGGTCAGCGAAGCCATCCCCCTGAGGCGCATGTCCAATTCCTCAAACCGTCTCCCGCGGCGTCAGGCTCGCCAGCAGCGCCGGGATGAAAACCAGGCTCGCCAGCAGCGTGCAGCCAAGGCTGATCAGCAGCAAATCCCCCATGCTGGCCGTTCCGGGATGAGCCGACAGCGCCAGCGATCCGAACGCCGTGCCGGTGGTCAGGGCGGAAAACAGGATCGCCCGGGCGGTCGCGCTGCCCAGAGGATGCCGCTGCCCGGCACGCCAGTTCATCACGAAGTAGATATTAAACGACACGCCGACACCCAGCAACAGGGGCAGCGCAATAATGTTGGCAAAATTCAACGGCAGCGGCAGCAGCACCGCGATCAGCAGCGTCAGCAGCGCCGACAGCAGAAGCGGCGCCATCACCAGCGACACGTCCAATACGCGCCGGAGCAGCGCCGACAGGATCACCGCTATCGCGATCACCGCGTAGATCGCGGCGGACCGGAACGCCCCCACGATCGTCTCACTGGTCGCCACGATCGTCACCGCCGAACCGCCGGCATCGGGCGCGATGGCGGTGACCTGGCGGACAAACTCCCGCAGCCCCTTCGGCGTATGCGAGGCGGGAGTCGGGTTCACCTGCACCCGCGCCCTCCCATCCGGCAAAATCCAGTCGCGTGCGAAATCCGCCGGGATCGCGCTGAGGGTCACCGGCTCCGCGCTCAGTACCAGGCGCAGATGGTCGAGCTGCTCGGGTAGGAAACGGACCAACGCCGCGTTTGCCGCCATCAGCACATCGTCCGGCGCGGTTGCCATCCGCCGCAGGTCCTCGGCGATGAACACCAGAGGATGGTCCTTCGGCAGTTTCGGCAGCGCGGGATCGATCTGGCTGAGCGCGGATTTGGCGGCCAGGCGGATCTGATCCGGGGTGACCGGCGCGGCCGGGCCGCGCGGCGCCAGCGTGGGCGCCAGGATGGTGTTCGCATCGGCGATCACCGCCAGTTTCTGAGATTGGTCATCCGGCAGGAAGCTGTTGATACTGATCACGCCCGACACGGTCGGCAGCGTCTTCAGCCGGTTGCCGAGGTCGTCCGCCGCCCGGGCGTTCGGGGTCAGCACGTCGATCGTATACGGGTTGGTCAGCGGATTGGTGATCAGGTCGCGCAGGGTGCGCATCGCCTCGGTGTTCGGGTTCTTGGTGGCCAGCGGGTCGGAGTTGAACGCCAGCCAGGGCGAAACCGCAACGGCCGCGACGGCCAAAGCGCCAAAGCCGATCAGTATTGGGACCCGGCGGCGGATGATGACCGGATCGATGCGGGCCGCCCAGGCGAACCCGACCTCTCCTGCCTCACCGCGCGGCCGGAAAACGGTGATCGCCGCCGGCAGGAAGAAGATCGTGCAGACGAAGGCCATGATCATGCCGGCACCGGCGATCAGGCCGAGTTCAGCCACGCCTGAAAAATCGGTGGGGACGAAGGCCAGGAACCCTGCTGACGTCGCCAGGGCGGCGATCAGGATCTGCACGCCGACTCGCCGTGCGGTCTCGGTCATCGCCGCCGCCGGATCACCCTTTTCGAAGCGGTATTCCCGGTAGCGCACCGAGAACTGGATCGCGAAATCCACCGCGATGCCAACGAACAGGACGCCGAAGCCGACGGAAACCAGGTTCAGGGTGCCGACGGCGACGGCGGCAAACAGCACCGTCAGCATCAGCCCGAGGATCAGCGTCATCAGAATCGGCACGATCAGCCGCCAGGTGTGGACCGCCAGGAACAGCCACAGCGTGATCAGGATCAGGCTGCCAATCAGGCCGACGACGGCGCCCTGGGCGACGGTGGCGAACTCCTCGTCGGCAAGGGCCACCGGACCGGTGATCCGCACATGCGCGTCCCCCGACCTGACAAATTCGAGATCGGCGATCACCGCCCGCATCGCGTCGGTCGCAGCACCGCCCGGCTGAAGCGCGCCGAAATCCTGCCGCACCTGCGCCAGCACGAAACGGTAGGGTCCGGCCAGCTCGCTGAGGCTGCCGCCGAGCAGGCTTTGCCACGACAGCGGACGCGCATGACCCGCCAGCGCATCGGCCATCGCCACATGAAAGCTTTCGATCGGCTTGATATACGGCGACAGGTCCGCATCCGTCTGGGTGACGCCCATCCCCAGCAGCGACAGGGCGGAAAACAGCCCGCGCGCCGATGGATCGACGACAAGCTGGCCGAGAAAGGGCTGCGCATCGATCGTCTGGTCCATCAGCGTCGACAACTGCTTGATGTCGAGGAACAGCAGCCCCTCCTTCTCCAGGAACGGGTTGGCGTCCGGGCGGCGGACCCCGGTAAAGTGCTGCGTGTCAGCCGACATGCGCTTCGCCAGCGCGGCCGCGGTGGCCTCGGCTTCCTCCGGGATGCGGGCGTCGACGACGGCCACCAGAAGGTTGGTGTTCTGCGGGAAATCCTTGTTCATGGCGATCGCCCGCTGCCGCCAGGGCAGGCTTTCGGCGAACATCATGTCGGTGTTGGTGCTGACGCCGAGATGGGAGGCGGCGAACCAGCCGGCGAAGGCGGCGAGCAGCACGCCCCCGAGCAGGACATAAAGGGCGTGACGCCGGCTGAAATCGACCAGGCCGGCGAGCAGGCGGATAAGCATCAGTAAGGAAGCCTGTGACTGTGGGGCGGCACCTGATAGTCGCTCCATCCGGGGTGGTCCATCGCAAACCCGATCAAGATAGGCTTGAGCCACGCGCGGCGGGCGGCTATAGCCCCGCCTTCGCGCGGCCGGTCGGTATCGGCAGCGCCAGCAAGGACATTGGAACCATGAAGCCGGGCATACACCCCCAGTACCACGAGATTAACGTCATCATGACGGACGGGACGCAGTTCAAGACCCGGTCCTGCTATGGCAAGGCGGGCGACACGCTGCGCCTGGACATCGATCCGAAGTCCCACCCGGCCTGGACCGGCGTGCAGCGGATGCTCGACACCGGCGGTCAGGTGGCGAAGTTCAACAAGAAGTTCGCCGGGCTGGGAATCAAGAAGTAAGCCGCGGGGGCTGGGAGTCTGGCGCAAACCGTCATGGCCCGGCTCGTCCGGGCCACCTGTCGCGGCAGGATGCTGGTATAGATGACCCGGACGAGCCGGGTCATGACGAGCAGGCGGGTCGGCCACGACACGGCCCGAAACGGGCCATCAACCTGCTGTCCCAACCCCTATGGGGCGGTCCCCGGCCTGACGGAAGGCAGCGACCGCGTCCGGCGCAAAGATTTCCGAACCAACATTTTCGGCTGGCACCGGCAGGGCGATCGTGGATGCGCCTTGCGGGACACGGTTGGAGCGCGCGACTTTCTCGATCAATCGCACCGCCTCGCCAACGCCGTCTTCGGCGCGAACCCGCTTGCCCAGGGCGGCGGCGGCCCGACGCATCGCCGGGCTTTCAGCCTCATGGATGGCCACTGCCAGGTTCTCGGCCGTCAGGGTCCGGCGCTCGATCGGAGCCGGCCCAACGCCCAGCGACCGCACGCAGGCGGCCCAAAAGGGCTGGTCCGTGATGTGCGGAATGACGACCTGCGGGATGCCGGCCCGTGCCACGGCGGCTGTCGTGCCGGCCCCGCCGTGGTGGACGGCCAGGCTCATGCGCGGCAGCAGCCAGTCATGCGGCGCCGCCTCGATGCAAAGGACGTTGTCAGGCAAAGCCGCTGACGTCAGCCCTCCCCAACCGGCGGCGATGATCGCCCGGCGCCCGCCCAGGGCTTCCACCAATAATTCTGCCGTTGCCAGCGGGTCGAAGCCCGCCATGCTGCCGAAACCCACATACACTGGCGGCTCATCGGCTTCCAGGAAACGCAGCAAGCGTGCCGGAGGCTGGTACGCATCAGCCGCGTCCAGGTACCAAAAACCGGTCAGGTGAATAAAATCAGGCCAGTCCCGCGGGCGTGGCACAACCGTCGGGCTGACGGCAACCAGCAGCGGGGTGCGCTCCCGCAGCATTTGGCGCGCAGGCCCGTACCAAGGCCATTTAGGGAGACCCAGTGTCGAGCGCCGGAGCCGCTGCACCGATCGTGCCGTGAGAAACCAGACGGCGACCGAGACCAACCTGTGCAAAGCCGGGTAGACGATGCGCGGCATTCCGGGGGCCCGGATGATAGCCGGCGGGAAGTCCCGGGTTGGCACGACCGGTTGCAGCGATGCCGCGACGGTCGGCAGGCCGAGCGATTCGGCGACGGCCAGGCCGATGAAGAAGGTAAGACCGGACGCAACGACCACGTCGGCATCCGACGCTGCCTTGCGGAGTTGCCGCCCCCAGGTCTCGGTGTAGCGGCCCATGTGCTGCATCAGCACCTGCATCACGCCCCAAACATCGAACCCGCGCTGGTGTGGTTTCGCAATCTCCCGGCTTGTGAACAGATCTCGAACGCTGCCGCCGGCGAGCGGCACGAAGTCCACGCCGGCTTCGCCCGCGAGATCGCCGAATTCCGGATCAGCAAGCAATATCGCCTTATGCCCGGCCCGCACCAGGCTCTGGCTCAGGGCGATCAGGGGCCTTGTGTCGCCCTGAGATCCAAACGAAATAATGGCCACCCGCATTGTACCCGAGCTCGCTTATGGCTTGTCGTCGCATCGCCCGGCCACGTCACGCGTAGTGTCGATCAACGTCGGATTGAATACAGCAACAACATCGGTTAAAATTTTTCACCCGATTCTACCACCGGGCAGCGCCGTTATTGCGGCTCTGTTGGACGTATGTCAATCGCGTAAAGGGCTTCCCGTTCGTGTTCGTTGCCGGCGGCGGCCCGTGCCCGGCGCAACTTTCCGCACGGGCAGGCGCGATTCCGGCGCATCGAAGCCCTTGAACGGCGGCACGCAAATCCCAAATCCATGGCCGTCGGGAACGCCCGTTCGGGGTTTCCGGGACTGCACGACCAAGGACTTGCCCGTGCCGGGAAGTCCGCAACCACCAGACCTTGCTTTGCAGGAGGTTTTTCCATGACGACCGTCGACTTCGCTCCGCTGTTCCGTACTGCCATCGGCTTTGACCGTCTCGCCCGCCTCGTCGATACCGCCGCTGCCGGCCAGGACGCCCAGAGCTATCCCCCCTACAACATCGAAAAGACCGGCGATGACACCTATCGCCTGACCATGGCGGTGGCCGGATTCCGCCCTGAAGAGCTTGACATCACCGTCAAGGACAACACTCTCTACGTCTCCGGCCGTGTTTCTCCGGAGACCCCGAAGACCGAGATCCTCTATCGCGGTATTGCCGGTCGTGCGTTCGAGCGCCGGTTCGTGCTGGCGGATCACATCGTGGTCGAGGGCGCCGACGTGAATTTGGGCCTGTTGCATGTCGGCCTGAAGCGCGTGGTTCCGGAGTCGCTGAAGCCTCGCAAGATCTCCATCGGCGGTGTCCAGCCGACGGTGATCGCCAATGACTCGCAGGGTGCTGCGCAGGCGGCGTAAAAGCCGTCGCTTCGCTACTATCAGGCGTGCGGAGGCCGGGACCCGGCCTCCGCATTCACGCCGACCCCGCTGAGTTCATGGCCGCTTGAAAAACGCGTCCGCCGCGCTGCGGTGGCTGCTTTTCCGTTCGATATCCCGTTCAACCCGCGCGATTTCGTCGTTCAGCTCGCCGATATAGGCGCGCAATTCTTCGATCCCCAGGCTATCCAGCAGCAGCGGCTCCAGCCGTCGGCGCTTCAGCGGGGGTGCGTCCTCTTCCAATGCCATCACTCTCTCCATCCCGGGGGCCGATCGGCCAGGCGGTTCTGCCATGTGCGTGTTGTGCATGATATTACGGCATATCGTCGCCGATGTCGCTTGACCCATCTTCGCTCAGTTGTCATATGCGCAGCCTAGCCGCCGCTACGACCCGTCTCTCGCGCTGGACGCAGCGCCGGACCGTTTGTCGAGTGAACATCATAAGCCGGCGACCCTGAGAGAATGAACGCCATGACCCTTCCGCTGATGCCAAAGGCCACCGCCGTTTGGCTGATTGAGAAAACCGCTCTGACCTTCACGCAGATCGCGGATTTCTGCGGCATGCATCCGTTGGAAGTGCAGGCGATCGCCGACGGCGAAGTCGCCCAGGGCATCGTCGGGTATGACCCGGTGGCGAACCAGCAGGTCACGCTGGCGGACATCCGCCGGTGCGAGGCTGACCCGAACGGCCGCCTCAAGCTGCTCGCCACCACGCTGCCGGCGCCGAAGCGCCTGCGCGGGTCCCGCTACACCCCGGTGGCCAAGCGCAATGACCGGCCGGACGCCATCGCCTTCCTGCTGCGCAACTTCCCGCAGCTTTCCGAAGCCCAGGTTGGCAAGCTGCTCGGCACCACCAAGGACACGATCCAGAAGGTGCGGGAGCGGACGCACTGGAACAGCGCCAACATCAAGCCGCGCGATCCGGTGATCCTGGGATTGTGCAGCCAAACCGACCTGAATGCGGCGGTGACGCAAGCGAATGAGCGGCTGGAGCGCGAGGGACGCACCGTCCCGCTGCCGCCGCCGCCGGAGGCGGACGAAGCCGCCTGACCGGCGTGACGGGTAGACCGAACAGTGTCCGATCAGGCTCCGCTCGCGCGCAACCTTTCCATTTCCTCCTTAAGACGCAACTTCTCGAGCTTCAGCTTCGTGAGTGCCTGTGAGTCGGGGGACGGTCGATGGTCCTCATCGAAAATCCGCGTTTCAAGCGACGCATGCCGTTCCTTTAGAGCGTCGAGTCGCGTATTCAGGCTCATGGACTTGATACCTCCGTTAAGAAGCAGTTGCCTGTCAGCGGCCGCCCCGGCGACCGTGACGCCGTACTGTAACGCCGTTGCGATCAATTTGACCAGATCGAACATGAAGCGCGATCGTCAGTTGGTCATTTCTATCTTGGGTTGTAAAACATGCTGAGCGACAGGGATTCGCTGCTTCGTAAACTGCACGGGCTGCGCAGCGAGCATCGGGACCTCGACACGGTCATCGCGCGGCTGGCGGACCAGGGCGCGTCGGACCAGTTGCACCTCCAGCGCCTGAAAAAGCGCAAGCTGATGCTGCGCGATGAAATCGCCTGGCTGGAAAGCCGGCTGATCCCGGACAGCATCGCCTGAGATGACCGCGCCCGCTCCGGTTGTCGGCATCATCATGGGCAGCCAGTCGGATTGGCCCACGCTGTCGCACGCGGCCGAGATGCTCGTGCGCCTCGCCATCCCGCACGAGGTCAACATCGTCTCCGCCCACCGCACCCCCGATCGGCTGCGCGAGTATGCGCTGACCGCGCGGGACCGCGGCCTGAAGGTGATCATTGCCGGCGCCGGTGGGGCCGCCCATCTGCCGGGCATGTGCGCCGCCTGGACGCCGCTGCCGGTTCTGGGTGTGCCGATCGAGACGCATGCGCTGAAGGGGATGGATAGTCTGCTGTCGATCGTGCAGATGCCCGCGGGCATTCCTGTCGGCACCCTGGCCATCGGCAAGGCCGGCGCGGTGAACGCGGCGTTGCTGGCAGCGGCGATGCTGGCGACCGCGGACCCGGAGCTGGCCGCTCGGCTGGATGCTCTCCGGGCGGAACAGACCGAGGCGGTGGCGGACTCGCCCGAAGACCCGTCATGACCGCGCCGCCGCTGCCGCCGAATGCGACGATCGGGTTGGTGGGCGGAGGCCAACTCGGCCGCATGTCGGCCATCGCGGCGGCCAGGCTTGGTTATCGCTGCCATATCCTGACGCGGGAGGTGGACAGTCCGGCGGCACAGGTGTCGCACGCCGTGACCATCAGCGATTACCGCGACCCGGTTTCGCTGCGGGCCTTCGCCGAGGCGGTGGACGTCATCAGCTTCGAATTCGAGAACATCAGCGCCGAGGGGCTGGACCTTCTGGCGTCGCTGCGTCCCGTCCGCCCGGCGCCGTCGGTGCTGCGCATCAGCCAGGACCGGATCGCGGAAAAGACGTTCCTGAACGGTGCCGGTGTCGCCACCGCGCCCTGGGCCGCGGTTGCTTCGCGCCGGGAACTGGAGGAGGCGGTGCAGCGGCTGGGTCTGCCGGCGGTGCTGAAAACCACCCGTCTGGGCTATGACGGCAAGGGCCAGGCGACGCTGCGCGCGCCGGAGGACCTCGACCCGGCGTGGGAGCGGCTGGAGCCTAAGCCGCTGGTCCTGGAAGGCTTCGTCGATTTTGCCTGCGAGCTCAGCGTGGTGGCGGCGCGCGGCCTGGATGGCGCGGTGGCGTCGTTCGACACGGTGGAGAACCGGCATCGCAACCATATCCTTGATATCACGCTGGCTCCCGCCCGGGTCGCGCCGGGGGTGGATTTGGCGGCGCAGGTGATTGCCCGGCAGATGACAGAGGCGCTGGATCTTGTCGGTCTGCTGGCGGTGGAAATGTTCCTCGACAGCAGCGGGCAGGTGCTGGTGAATGAGATCGCGCCGCGGCCGCATAATTCCGGGCATTGGACGATCGACGCCTGCCCGGCGAGCCAGTTCGAGATGCATATCCGCTCGATCGCCGGGCTGCCCTTGCCGGCGGCGCGGCGGCATTCGGATGCGGTGATGAAGAACCTCATCGGCTCGGAGGGCATGGCGCTCTGGCCCGCGGCGCTGGCGGAGCCGGGGCTGATCCCGCATCTCTACGGGAAGTCCGAGGCGCTGCCCGGGCGCAAGATGGGACATGTGACCCGGCTGTTTCCGCGCGGTTCGCTGCCGGGAGATTTCGGCGTCGAGGCTGCGTTGGGTAAGCTGGCTTAAGCGACGCTCGACGTGATCGCTTTATCCCGCGGTTTCCGCGAACCGTCATGGACTCTCCAAGACTGTCATGGCCCGAAGGCGCCGGGTTTAGGAGGCTGCCCCAGGTTTGATGTGTGATTTGACTTCCGCTTTATGCGCACCGGTCGCGGAGATTCGAAGATCGCAGAGTAAGAAATTTTCCCCTCCGGCGACGAGTCGTTTGATCGGGCGGAGATCCCATAACGAAGTGCCGTGCCTCCCAGGGTTGGTAATTCGCGCAGAGCCGACCAGCGGCGGTGGCCGCACCGCGATGACGGCAAATGTCGCCGGTGTCGGGGTGGACGTCATGGTGGCCGTAGGGCCACCATCCACGCCTTGCGGCGATGACGCGAGCAAAGGCGTGGATGGCGAGCCTTCGCCCGCCATGACGTCCACCGGCGCGTGCCAGGGCGGGTATTTGCATGGTAGGTCGCCAAAAAACCTTCTCTGCGATCTTCAAATCTCCGCGGACTCTGCGATAAAAGCGGAGTTTAAATCAGCATCGGCGGTAACCGGCGCCCCCCGGCCTCTACAACCACTGAACCTTTTCGCAATAATCGCTCGTAGGCCAGCCGCAGCCCGGGACCGTCCCAAGGCATGGAGACGAGTTTCCCGGTTCCGGACAGCGTCATGTAGGCGGTTTTCAGATCAGCGCCGCCGAAGCAGATATTGGTGCAGAACAGGTCCGGCATCGGCACCTGCCTGACCAGCCCGCCGGCCGGTGCGATCACGCTGACTGATCCGTTCACCAGCGTGGCGACACAGATGTTGCCGGACGCCTCCACCGCCAGGCTGTCGAAGCGTTGATACCCGCCGAGGCCCGCGATCAGCCGGCCGCCATGCGGCGACGGGAAGGGGGCTTTTTCCAGCACGCCGGGCGCCTTGATATCGAACGCCCAGAGCCGCGCCGTCTCGGTTTCCGCGACGTACAGAGTCTTGCCGTCCGGCGACAGGCCGATCCCGTTCGGGGTCAGGATCGGGTGCACGATCTCGGTGATGCGGGAGCCGTCGGCCAGGGCATAATACACGCCGCCCCAGTCCCGCTCGCGGGCGCGGGCCTTGCCGAGGTCCGTGAAGTAGAATCCGCCCAGCCCGTCGAAGACGATGTCGTTCGGGCCGAGCAGCCGGTGCGGGCCGCAATGGTCGTACAGAACGGTGACGGCGCCGGTGGCGGGATCGATCCGCTCGATCCGCCCGCCGGTGTAGTCGGAGGCCGGGCCGCCTGGGCGCAGCAGATTCTGTTCCATCCGCCACTGAAAGCCGCCGTTGTTACAGACGTAAAAAGCGCCGTCGGGGCCGATGGCCAAGCCGTTCGGGCCGCCGCCGGTGTGGGCGATGACCTCGGTGCGGCCGTCCGGCTGGACGCGGGTGACGGTCTGGCGCTCGATTTCCACAAGGACGATCGAGCCGTCCTGCATGGCCACGGGACCTTCCGGAAAGCGCAGACCGGTGGCAATGACGCGGATGTCAGGCATGTGGGTTTCCTCCGTGGTTTTGCGGGGAGGATAGGGCGGCAACGCGCCCGGGGAAACGCCCGGGGAAACGCCGAAAGAGGCCCGCCCGCGGGCGGACAAGCACAAGGCTGCGCCAGGCATAACGGCGTGGTCGGGACCTCGGCTGCCCGCGGCGTCTCAGCGGACCTCACCGGACTCTGTCACGCCGAGCAATGCGAGATTTCCGGCGCCTTGCGCTAACCCGGAGTCTTTGCCCCACCGAACGATACTGGTCCTGTCCGGCGAGACCTACTCCGAGTTCCGGAGCGTGTTTGCCTGTTTATCCCGATGCGGAAGCCAGGGTGAGGGCCAACCTCAGGGCTATCGCATTTCAGAACAGAGCGAGCAGTCTGGCCAGGTAGGCTTCGTTCCAGCCTGCGCGCAGTGACATTTCTAGCGGGGAGAAAAAGTGTCTTTTCAAACGGGGAGCGACACACATACACAGCCTCAGTCCTTGGCGTCCGGGGGCGCCAGCCGGGGCAGGCCGCTCCCGCGCAAACGCTCCTCCAGAATGCCGAGCCGGCGGTAGATGTCGCCAACCGGGCGGGCGGCGGCTTCCGCCGCCAGCGCAGCGGCAGCGCCCTTGGCCTCCGCTACCATGATGCGCTCGCGCGCCTCGACGTGGGCTTCCAACCTTGTGATGCGATCGCCCATCGCCTTGATATCCTCGGCGTTCCCCTCGATCAGCGCGCCGTGCTTCTTTTCCAGGGTCAGCAGGCGATCAAGCAGGTTCGCCCAGTCCAGCAAGGCGCGCGGATTGAACGCCACGGACGGTCAGCGCGCGGCGCGCTGCGCGAGGAGGCGATCGGCCCGGGCTTCGGCGACAGCGAGTTCGCGGTCTATCCGGTGATAGATTTCGGCGACTTCGGTTTCCTCGTCCGCGTACTCCCTGCCGGGGAGGGCCGTGACGACCGCCGTGACCTCGCTCAACTTTGCTTCAAAGGCGCGCGTGGCTCTTGCCACCCCCACGCGCAGGCGCTCCATCACCGCCTCGATAGGAGCGGCGGTGTCGGCCGAAAAGCTTGCTGTTTCTCTGCGGGTGTCGTCGGGTTCTCTGCGGGTGTCGTCGGGATCGATCATAACGTACATATAACCGGCAATAGGGCGCCATGCAAAGCCCTCCGTGAGTCAGGCGAATCGTACTTGGAAACCGGGTGTGATCCAAACCTGAGCGTCATGCGATGCACCTTCCCCGCGCTTCGGGCAGGATTGTCGTTGGCGGCAACATTCGCGTATGTTCCCTCCAATAAGCTTCCCAGTCGCCGTTGATCCGCACGATCCGCAACGCAAGCATGTAATCTGCGTTCTGGACACGTTACAACGCGCCGGGCAGTTTCAAACGTTGTTGCGCGACATAGGACTGCGCGCCGGCGCCTGCTCGTCTTCCGACACCGCCTGCGATTGAGCCGGCGTCGACAGGCGTCACGAGTGCCTGCACATGCGCCAGGGAAAGCCTGGCCTAGCGCCAAGACAGCGTCTTGCCCTTGCGCTTGTCCGCAGCCGCCGGGTTCGGCGCGACGGTGGGAACCCTGCCGCCGTCTCGTGTTCGCCAATCCGAAAATGACCGCCATGGAGAACCCGTCCGGCCGGCCGGCCGGATATGGAAACATCGTGCATGACCGGGCGATTTTCGAATGCACCCAGAGGAAACCCCGCGCCGAGCTGTTTTCTGTCTTTCCCAAGGGGGACACCCGGAAGCCCGTAACAAAAAACGCCCACCCGTGGGTGAGCCTTTCAATGGATGATCTCGGGTAACTGGATTATCCGACGCCCTTATGCGTTAGACGAGTTAGGCAACCCCCGGGCACGATTCAATGGTATATCCACAACCGACCGGCTCGTAGCGCCTGGCGGGTGAAGCATGACACGGCGATCACACGGCCTCACCGCCTCTCCATGCAAGCCGGTGTGACAATCCGCCGCTCGACGTAAACCTTTTGTTCATCTTTCTCAGGCATACCGGCGCGTGATGTTCCCGGCCCGCCTGACCAATCACCCCGACACCGCCCCTTTGGCCGTCGCCGCATTCCTGCTCGCTGGCGCTCTGGGATGCGGCCTGATCGTCCCGGCCGTTTTCTGGACAGCGCTCGCCGCCAGCGTCATCACCGGCATCGGTTTCCTGGCGTTCCTGCATCCCACCGCGTTCTGCGTCGCTTGGCTGCTGGTCACCGGCATGAGCCTGGAGATGACCTTCGCCGATGTGGTGGGCGACGAAATGTTCCAGCCGATAATAGCAATAACAAAAGGCATCGGGATCGCGCTGGCGATCATCTGCGCGCTGCGCTTCGGCCCGCGGCTCGATCCGTTCAATCCGGTCTGGGCCTATCTGGCGATGCTGGCGATCGGACTGATCCACGGCCTGCACCCGGGCCTTACACCCGCCGAGAGTGTCCGCTCGTTCGTCGGCTCCGCGGCACCATTCGCCTTCTGCTTCTGCCGTCTGCCGCGCAACTGGCCGCACGCCATGATCCGCGCTGTCGCCTGGTGCCCGCCGGTGGCCATCGCCGCCTCGGTGCCGCTCGCCATGGCCGGGATCAGGCCGCTTTTCGTTGACAGCGGGGGGGCGCGGCTGGGCGGCCTGGGGCACCCGGCATTCCTGGCCGGAGTCTGCCTCGCGGCGATCTACGCCTGCCTGATCCTGCTGTATCGCCACGGGCGGCGGCGCGACCTCCTGCTGATGGCCTTGAACTTCGTGTTCCTGCTGCTGACCGGCGCCCGCGCCCCGCTGGCCTACGCGGTCGCGGTCACCGGCCTTGGCCTGATGACGATCCGCTCCGCCGTCTTCCCGCTGCACCGCCGCCTGTTGCTGATCCTGGCCGGTGCGGTCGCGGCGCCGGTCATGCTGCTGTTCGCCGGGGACCTGTCCGATATCCGTCTGTTCAACGTCGTCACCAACTATGCCGGCGACCTCAGCGGGCGCGGCCTGCTGTGGCCGGCGTTCGAGGCAGCCTCGGCGCAGTCGCCCTGGTTCGGCTGGGGTATCGGCGCCGGCAACGCGGTGATCCCGCCGGACGGCCCGATCGCCCGCACCCTGCATACCTGGGCGGCGCATAACGAATATCTCCGCATGGAAGTCGAGGGCGGCCAAATCGGCCGGACGGCGTTCATCGGCCTGTTCGCCGCCTGGGTGATCATCCATACGCGTGTCTTGCGTCCATCCGATCGCCGGATCATGCGGCTGGCCTTTGTCGCGTTCGCCTGCCATGCCCTCACCGATAACGTGCTGATCTCTACCCCGGCCTGCGTGCTGTTCGCGCTCGCCACGGCGGTCTTCGCGGGCGCCCGATTGGCCTTGCCCGATTCCGCGCCAAAGGGGTAGGGACGGCGCATCATCCCCTGCCGGAGCACCCCATGCGGCGTCTTTGCCTCGCACTTCTCTGCGTTGTTGCGATCAGCGGTTTCGCCGCCTCGGCCCGGGCGGGCGGCATCGCGTTCGTGGTGAATTCGAATGGCGCCTCGATCAGCGTGATCGACATGGCGACTAAGAAGGAAGTGCGACGCATCCCGAGCCTGCGGGAGCCGCATCACCTGATCCTCAGCCCCGACGGCAAGAGCCTGCTGGTGGGCGACACCGCCGGCAACCAGATCATGTTTATCGACCCGAACACCGGAGAGGTGCAGAAGCGCCTGCCGGTGGCCGATCCGTATCAGTTGCAGTTCAGTCCGGATGCGAAGTTCCTGGTGGTGAACGGGCTCGCGCGCAACCAGGTGGATGTCTACGACGCCGCCAGCATGAAGCTGCTGAAGCGCTTCCCGGTGGTGGCGACACCGAGCCACCTGGCCTACTCGCCGGATTCTTCCACCGTGTTCGTCAGCCTGCAGGACAGCGACAGGCTGGCGGCATTCGACCTGCGGATGATGACGGAGAAATGGACCGTCCCCGTCGGCAAGACGCCGGCCGGCGTGCTCTGGCTGAACGGCCGCGTGCTGGTGGCGGATATGGGGACCGACTACGTCGCCGTGGTCGATCCGGCTGATGGAAAGGTGGTGGACCGCATCGTCACCGGCAAAGGCGTGCATCAGTTGTTCCTGTCGCCTGACCGGAAGGTCCTGTGGGTCAACAACCGGGCCGGCGGCACGACCGTCTCGGTGGACCCCGCGACCTTGAAGGTCATCCGCAGCTACGCGATCCCCGGCGGCCCGGACGACATCGACTTCGCCCCCGGCGGCAAACTGTGGATCACGCGGCGCTGGGCGGAGAGTGTCGCTGTGCTGGACCCGGTGACCGGCACGTTTGAGACGATCGCGGTAGGTCGCTCCCCGCACGGGCTGTATCTGAACGCGCACGCGCCGTCGCCGGTGGTGGTATCCAGCCGCTGATGGGCGATCCGTTCGACCTCGGCGCGGGGTGGCTGGAGGAACACGTTCTGGTCCCGGCGCTGTATTGGCTGGGACTGATGAACTGGGAGGATGTGTCGTACGGCTGGGCGCTGTTCGCCCTGTACGGCGTGGCCCAGGTGTTGCTGACCTTCACAGTCTGCCTGCCGCTGGAGCGCTGGCGGCCGGTGGAGCGCTGGCCCGACAGCCATGCCGTTTGGGTCGATGTGCTGTACACGCTGCTGTCGCGCATCGGGGTTCTGCCGTTCGTTACTTACGTGTTGTTCTATCGCGCCCAGGTGGCGGTCAGCGGCTGGATGGCCGATCAGGGCTGGGTGCCGCCGACGCTGGAGGGGCTGTTTCCGGCGCTGCTCGGGCAGCAGGTTTTGGTGTTTATACTGTATGCGATCATCCTGGACTTTGCCGATTACTGGCGGCATTGGCTGGCGCACCGGTTCCGCTGGTGGTGGGCGTTGCACTCGCTGCATCACGCGCAGCGGCAGATGACCTTCTGGTCGGATGATCGGAATCATATCCTGGACGACCTGATCGCCTTCGTCTGGTTTGGCGTGATCGCGCTGCTGATTGGCGTGCCGCCGTTGCAGTTCCCGTTGCTGGTGCTGGTGCTGCGGTTCCTTGAATCGCTGTCGCACGCCAATGTACGGCTGTCGTTCGGGTGGCTGGGGGAGCGTCTGCTGATCTCGCCCCGGTTCCACCGGGCGCACCACGGGGTTCTGGCGGCGGGGCAGCGAAGCTGCAATTACGGGGCGGTGCTGCCCTGGTGGGACATGCTGTTCCGGACGGCGGATTTCTCCCGCGAGTATGTGCGGACGGGCGATCCGTCGGGGGAGGAGGCGCTGGCCACGGGGACATGGGTTCAGCAGCAGATGGCGGGGCTGCGGCGGCTGGTGCGGTCGTTCGGGCGGCGGCGGGTGCGACATGGAACGTGATTGCGCGGGCGCTTCCTTAACCGCTTGTTAACACATATTTTGGATACAGTCGGCAGGCAGTCGATGGGAGGATGGAATGAGCGGTGAGCCTGACAATCTGATTCCGGTCTATCTCCGCCGGATGGATGAAAAGCTCGATCGGCTGACCTCTGCCGTTGGAGACCTCGGGCGGCGCGTGACGTCGCTTGAAACCAAGGTTGTCCTGCTCCACGGCGACTTCGCTGCGCAGTCCGAGCGGATCGACCGCATCGAAGTCCGGCTGGATCGGATTGAACGCCGGCTGGAAATCGTTCCTGCCTGACGGCCGAGTTTCCCTCCGAAGCGCGCCATGGCACCATGCGCGCGCAGGAGGCACCCGGCCATGAACGACGCGCCCGCAACACAGACGCTTGACGGCAAGGCGATCGCCGAACTGGCGGAGCAGTTGAACCAATTGCTGCGGCTTCGCACCTTCCCCATCGGCATGAAGCTGTTCGCCGAGGTGGCCGAGATGGAAGCCATCCCCGGCCTGCGCCGTCCGGCCCAGGGAAAAACCTTCTCGACCTGCCAGCTTGTCACCCAGTCCCGCATGGCCGGCTTCACCCTCGGTATCACCACCGACAACGTGCCGCCCTTTTCGAGCTGCTCCAGCGTCATCGGCCTGGATGCACCCGGCGAAATCTATACCTCCGGCCGCAAGATGGAGGGCGTGTGGTTCGAGAACCGCGAGGCCGCCGCCGCGCATCAGGCGCAGATGCCGCGGGTGCCTCCCGGGACCTACCACGGCCTCGCGATCTCGCCGCTGCGCACCGCCCGGTTGGACCCGCCGGATGTGTGCCTGTTCTACGGCAACCCGGCGCAGATGATCCTGTTCATCAACGGACTGCAAAGGCGCAACTACCAGCGCTACGACTTCAGCATCACCGGCGAAAGCGCCTGCGCGGATAGCTGGGGCAGCGCGCTGAAGAACCGCAAGGTCAGCCTGTCGATCCCGTGCTACGCCGAGCGCCGGTATGGCGGCGTCGCGGACGACGAAATGCTGATGGCCTGTCCGCCGGACGACCTGCAACGTGCTGTTATAGGGTTGCAAGGCCTGTCGAAAGCGGGCCTGCGCTATCCGATCATGCCGTTCGGCCCGCAGGCCGAACCGGGCGAGGGGATGGCGAAAAGCTACGCCGGAAAGACCTGAGACGGCTTGGCCGGAGCCGCCGAACCCTGCACTGCCATGCCCGCCATCGCACGGAACCGGGCAGCTTCCTCGGCCTTTCGACGCAGCGACTCCGTGGTTTCCCGCAGCAGCCTGACGCGGGCTTCGTGGCGGGCATGGGACTGCGAGCGAAGGGCCCACGCGGACACCGCCACAAGGATCGCCGCCACGATTGCCGCCAGGTCAGTTGATAGCAGGTTCATCGGTGGTAACCTTCATCGTCTTCCAGTTGCCGCACCGGCGGCCGCGGTTTACGTTCGGACCGACGCGTGGCAATCGACCGGTTGTTCTCAATGATCGCAAGCCTAACCATTGCATCGATCATCTGTCGACGGGCAAGTGCCTCAATATGACGTTCGTTCTTCGTTGCTCGAAGATGTGATGCCCCTAAAGACAATGCAAGGGCCGCTACTGACGCCCATGCGGGCACTCCGCACACAATCGCAGTCAAACACGCGCTGAGGCTGGCCACCGTGACTATGGCGTCATGGTGACCTTTCAGCGCCTTGAGGGTTCCTGGAGGCAGCATGCCGTGGGGCACATCCCGTTTTTGCGCCCCTACAAAACCGCCAAATAGTTAAGATCGGCTTAACGCCGGCCTATTTCCGCCAATCCACTTCGAAGCGGCAGAACGGGCCTCCGCACGCCTCGCAATCCGTCTCGGCGGCGCGGGCGCGCGGGGAAACCAGAACCTGGAACAGCCGCTGGAACACCGCCGCATGCCATGTGCAGACCGGCACGGCGGCGCGCTCCCCCGCGCATAAAGGATTGCCGATCAGGGTGAACACCGTCGGCGATCCCGCCTTGCCGGCGAATTTGCCCGTTCCGGCGAAGGTCCACGAATGCGCCTTGATCGCCGGCACGAACGCCGCGGCCGCCAGCCTCGGCGGCAGCAGTTTAAGCAGCACCTGAGCCGGTTTCGGAATGCGGTTGGCCAGGATGTAGTCCGCGGTCAGCCGCCCGGACTCGGCCATCAGCGCGACGCCCTCCTCGGGCGAGGACACCGCCCGGATCGCCTGGTGCAGCCGGGCGACACCGCGCTGGTCGACCATTTTCTCGGGCGGGTTGACCAGCCAGTCCGCCACCCCGGCCGTCGCGAAGACCGGGGCGGATACCTCGTAAAGTCCCGCCGCCTTCAGCGCCTCGATAAGCTGAAGGACCGCGTTCGGTCCGATGACCCCCGGAGCCGAGGGGTCATCGGTCAGGCCGTGCATGCTGCGATCAATCCGCGGCGCTTGCTTCATCGGTTTCGGCCATCTGCTCGGTGCCGCCACCGCACGCCATCACCACCGTCGGCGGCTTAGCCCCGCTGGCGTCGATCGCATCCATCTGGTCGCGACCCCCGCCGCAGGCCGCCACCGCCGACACGGGCAGCGCCGGCCTGGCCTTGCGCGACTTGTCGGCCGCGGCTTCCCAGTCCCCGGTCGCCGCCTCGGTCAGCTTGCGGGCCTCGTCGAAGTGGAAGTTGACCCGCTTCTTCGATTGCGGTCCCCAATAGCCGACCTTGCCAAGATCGTAGAACTTGCGTTCGAAGCCGGACTTGAGGAAGGCTTTCAGGCAGCCCAGCAGATAGCGCCGCCGCGCGCCCTTGCCGGCCCACGGATAGGAGAACAGCGCCTTCTTGAAGTAGAAGCGCCGATAGTTGTTCATCACGCGATCCAACAGCTCGCTGCGATCCATCGCATTGGGCTTCATGATCGGCGTAACGAAATTATACTTCTCGAAGTCGAAGATCTCGACGCTGTCCTTCATCTCCTGGAACAGGGAGGTGAACGGCCACGGCGTGTACATCGACCAATTCGCCAGGTCGGGCTTCCACTCCACCGCCATGCGGTAGGTTTCTTCCAGCGTCTCAGCGGTTTCGTTCTCGAGACCGACGATGAACTGCGCCTCGACAACGATGCCGGCGTCGCGCAGCAACTGGATCGCCTTGCGGTTGTCGGAAATCTTCGTCTCTTTGTTGAACAAATCCAGCTTCATCTGCGCCGCGGCTTCGGTGCCGAGCGACACATGGATCAGGCCTGCCTTGCGATACAGCGGCAGGATCTCCTCATCCCGCAGGATGTCGGTGACCCGGGTGTTGATGCCCCACAGGACCTTTTCATTCAGCCCGCGCGCGATCAGCTCCTCGCAGAACTGGACGAACTTCTTGCGATTGATCGTCGGTTCCTCGTCGGCAAGGATGAAGAAGCCGATATCGTATTTCTTGTGCAGCGTCTCGATCTCGTCCACCACCTTCTTCGGGTCGCGGAAGCGGTAGTCGCGCCAGAACTTCCATTGCGAGCAGAAGGAGCAGGTGAACGGGCAGCCGCGCGCCATGTTCGGGATCGCGACGCGGCAGTTCAACGGGATATAGCGATACTTGTCCCACTCCAGGATGCCCCAGTCGGCTTCGATCGAGTCCAGGTCCTTGATGGTGGGCGCCGACGGGGTGGCGACGATCTGCGCGCCATCAGCCAGCGATTCCGTGAACGCCAATCCCTTGACCTCATGCCGATCGGCCGGCCAGCGGCCCTCGTCGATGAGGCGGACGAGGTTGATCAGGATTTCCTCGCCCTCACCGCGGACGATGGTGTCCACCCACGGGGCTTCGGTCAGCACCTGCTGGTACATGAACGTGGCGTGGATGCCGCCGAGGACGGTCACCGTGTCCGGGTGGACCTCCTTGGCGATCTGCAACACCCGCTCCGCCTTGTAGATCGAGGGCGTGATCGAGGTGCAGCCGACGAGATCGGGCTTCTCGGCCTTGATGATGTCCCGCAGGTCATCGTCCGAGATGTTGTTGGTCATCGCGTCGATGAACCGCAGATCGCTGAAGCCCGCGGCTTTCAGCGAACCGGCCAGGTACGCGGCCCAGGCTGGCGGCCAATTGCCGGCAATCTCGGCGCCACCGGAATGGTAGTTTGGATGAATGAGCAGGATACGCACGCTGAATGACCTCCCGATCTGTCAAGCATGGTTGACGGTCGGGGTGACACCTGACATTGACGCAGATCAAAGGCAATAGATTAAGCAGCGGGAGCGGTTCAGCGCGGTGCGGAAGCCGCTATGGTTACGCGATGAGCGATGATACGATCTTTGCCCTCGCGTCCGGCTCCGCCCGCGCCGCCATCGCGGTGATGCGGATCAGCGGTTCGGCGGCCGAACGGGCGGTCACGGCACTTTGCCGCGGCGCAGTGCCGGTTCCGCGCCATGCATCGCTGCGGCGATTGCGCGATCCGGCGGGGGAGATGCTGGACCACGCGATTGTTCTGTGGTTCCCCGGCCCCGGCACTTACACGGGAGAAGATTGCGCCGAGCTTCATTTGCATGGCGGCCGTGCGGTGATCGATGGGGTCGCGGATGCTCTGGTCGCGGCGGGCCTGCGTCCGGCGGAACCGGGCGAGTTTACCCGGCGGGCATTCCTGAACGGTCGGATGGACATGCTGGAGGCGGAGGCGGTCCATGACCTGATCGCCGCCGAAACCGAGGCGCAGCGGCGCCAGGCCTTGCGCCAGATGGAAGGGTCGCTTGGCGCGATCTACCGGGACTGGGCCGATCGGCTGCGGGGGGTATTGGCGTATCAGGAGGCGCTGATCGACTTCCCGGACGAGGATCTGCCATCGGAGGTGGAAGACCAGCTTCTGGCAACCCTGCGAACCGTCCGCACCGAAATCCGCGATCATCTGAACGACGCCGGCCGGGGGGAGAAGCTGCGGGAGGGCCTGTTCTTCGCCATCACGGGGGCGCCCAATGTCGGGAAATCCACTCTGATCAACGCTTTGGCGGAACGCGACGTGGCCATCGTCTCGGCGCTTCCCGGCACCACGCGGGATGCGCTGGAGACGCGCGTTGTGTTGGGCGGCGTGCCGGTGACGCTGGTCGATACCGCCGGGCTGCGGGAAACGACGGACAGCATCGAGGCGGAGGGGGTGCGCCGGGCGCTGGCCCGGGCGGAGGACGCGGATCTGGTGATGACGGTGGTGGAGGTGGGGGCTGAGGCGGTCGCTTTGGCCTCGGAGCGGCACGTCCTGATTGCGAATAAAGCCGATCTGGGGCTGGCCGGGCCGGCGGGGGCGGTGCGGATCAGCGCGAGGACCGGCGAGGGGTTGGCTGGGCTGCGGGATTGTCTCGCCTTGGCGGCGCGCCGGATGACGGAATCTCGCGGCGCCCCGGCACTCACCCGGGCGCGGCACCGGGCCGCGCTGATCGCGGCGGCGGGCCATCTGGAGGACGCCGAACGGGCCGAATTGCCGGAGCTGCGGGGGGAGGATTTGCGGCTGGCGATGCGCGAGCTGGGGCGGATCACCGGCCATGTCGGGGTGGAGGATATCCTGGATACGGTATTCTCGCAGTTCTGCATCGGGAAGTAGTGTAGGAGAAGTCGAACGCTTCGACAGGATAACAACGCCGGCAAGTTGGATATGGTCTTCAGTGGTGTTGTGTAGCACCCCGGCACAGTTTTTCTTCGGCTGGCGACTGTGGCCGGGGCGTCGCCGCGTTCAGCCGAAGGTTTTCCGCAGTGTCGCGACCGAAACATGCGGCCAACTGAAGTTCAGCTTCCCTTGATCCGATATCGGCGGCTGTGCGGTCGAAGGGATAAGAATTGCCGGAAAGTTCAGAAGAGTCATCTGGGCATATTGAAGCTGCATGAAGGCCGGGAGGTTGGGGTGAGTGACCTTTTCGATCCAGAAGGTCGCATACACGAGAGCGGTTGTCGCATTCGTCTGTAGAAAGCCGAGATTTTCTATCCCTCCGCCGAACTGGGGCAAATTCACCGTTTCCGTCGGTGGCGCCGGGTTGCCCGCGATCGCCGGTTGCGTGAAGAAGGGTATCGGCGTCAGGCTGGCAATGTTCAGTACGGTCCCCGAGAATTCATGCCCCTGCGCAATCTGTTCCTGGATTTTCTGTTGCAGCAGGATGATCGGATCGTTGACCAGCGCCTGCGTGATGCGGGGATCTAAAACCGGAGGGAGATTTCCCAGCGGAGTTCTCGGATTGGTCCCGCTGGCAGGGTTCGTCAATGTGTATTCCGAAAACCCGCCGCCCGGCTTGGACTGGAGCTCGGATGTTCCGGCGGAAAATATCGGGGTGGGAAACGGCGGTGTGAACGGGGTGCTGTTGAATGACAGGAAACTCGAAAAGGCCGGATTTCCGCCGGCGATCGGTTGCGCGCCGGGACTGATCACCGGCGGCCCGGAGAAGCTCGTTGCGATCCCTTCTACGAGAATGGAATTGCCGTGCGGGATGTTGCCCAGGCGAGCGACGAGCTGCGCGCCCCCGGGCGGGGACAACGGCGGCTGAGTTGTCGCTGGCTGTGTCACCCAGATGCCGGGCTCGATATGCAGCGCGCCGCCCGTGGTGGCGTCGCTGATCTTCTGCAGATAGGTCAGACCGAACAGTTCGATGTCGGGCTGGAACGTGCCGCGATTGGGGATTGAAGATGATATCGGATCGAATGTCAGGGTTTCATGCGTCAGGTTGAGTTCAAGGAAGACATTCGCATTGTCCTGAAAATCGGGCCGGCCGATGAGATTGAACCCGGTCCCGTGCCATGTGCCCGCAAGTTCTGCCAGAAGCCCCAGATTCGTCAGGACGGTTGCGTTATCGGGGCTGATGCGGGTGGACGGAATCGGGCGGGACGGCGGTTGAACGCTGGTCATAAATCGCTCCTTTCGCTGAAGTTGGAGTCTCGGGCCGATGCGCCGGTGCCGGCTGGCCCGACGGGGCCTGCTCGCGCTGTTGAAAAAGCGTCCGGAAAGCCTAACCCGCCGGTGCGGCTGGCGCTGTGATCCGGTTCACAACCATGAACGCGGAGATTGACCGAACCCGCGGGAAGGTAGCGGTCTGGCCTGCCGGCTCACTGACTTGTTAAGGACAATTTTCGCCGCCTGGCGCATTCTGTGCGACGACAAAACAGGGGAGGGGGCCGATGAGTTCGCGCGCGGGGGCGGTCGTCGCCATGGTATTCGATGCCGCATCGTCCGGGTCCCGTTCTTTGCCTCGCAAGCGGTCATCACGGTTCCCGGGCCGGCAGGCGATCGACAACAGCTATCGGACCGTTTTCGAAAAGGGCTGGTCCGGCCGTGTATTCAGGTTCGTGCAGGTTCATGTCACGGGTGACACCGCCCGGGCCCTGCCCTTGCTCGACCTCGCCCGGTCGCTCGAAGCCCACGGCGGGTAAACCGGATACCCCCGCGCCACACTTTATTGACCGCCGATCGGCTGGCGATCTGCTGTCGATAACGAACAATTGGGAGCACGCGTTCATCGTGGCTTCTCATACTGCGAACCGGCTATAGATGAGTGAGTTACCGCGCTTGCGATTCGGCGTTGATGAAGGGACTGATGTCGGACAGGACCACTCGTCTTTTGAACAGCCTGAAGCTGCATGCGCGGACCCCGGACGGCTGGCTGTATCGACACCCCCTGTCCGCGGCCCGGCGCGCTGAGGAAGACAAGACGCTGGCCGAGCGCGCCCGGGACCTGCGCGCGGCGTTTCCTCTCGCGGATGGCAAATCCATCGAGGCATTGACGTCGATCTGCTCGCTGATGTCGGTGCCCGGCGGGACCACGTTGATCCTTGAAGACGAACAGCCGGAGGCGGTCTACATCGTCCTGACCGGCCAGTTCGGCGCATACCAGGCGGCCGGAAACGGCCGGACGATCCTTGAACGGTTTGGTGCCGGCGATGTCATCGGAGATGTCGGGTTCTTTACCGGCGAAGCCCATGCGGTTGGTGTCCGGGCGCTGCGCAACAGCGAAGTCTTGCGCATATCGAAAGCCGATCTGCATACGGCGGCGGCGCGCTGTCATGGCGTTTTGCTGGCGGTCTGTTCCGGTGCCGTGCAAAGGCTCCGGCGCGGGCAGGCGGCGTCGGCGAAGATGCCCAAATGCCACACGTTCTGCTTCGTGCCGGCGGACGAAGCAACCGACATAAGGCCAATCGTCCAGAAGATCGCCGCGTGTCTTGAGGCGTTCGGCACGGTGGTTATCGTTGCCGGCAAGCAAAAGTCCGACCGGACGTCCGCCTGGTTCTCCAACATCGAAAAGAATTCCGATTTCGTTTTGCTGCAAGCCGATTGCGATCCGACTCCGTGGACGCGGTTCTGCGTCCGGCAGGGCGACCGTATCGTTCTTGTGGCGAACGGCGATGCCGAACCCGTGCCGATAAGGATGGACGTCCCGCATACCACGCCGTTGTCGTTGATGCTGCTCTGGCAAGACTCGGTCGTGCCGGGCCGGACGACCGGCTGGTTGGCGGCAGTGCAGCCGAGCCGGCATTTTCATATTCGTTCTTTCGACGACATAGAACGCGCGAGCCGCCTGATCGCGGAACGCGGGCTGGGCCTGGTGTTGTCCGGCGGCGGCGCCAAGGCATTGGCCCATATCGGCGTCATCCATGCGCTGCGAGAGCATGACATTCAGATTGACGCCGTCGGCGGCACCAGCGTGGGCGCCATTGTGTCTGCGGTGTTCGCATTGGAATGGAATCTCGCGACCACGGTCCGCGCCCTCGCGATGGCGTTCAACCGGCGGAAGTTTTCAGACTTCGCGGTGCCCTGGACTGCACTGTATTCCGAACGGGCCTTCGTCAGGACGCTTGGCCATTGCTTCGGCACCATGACGATCGAGGATGCGCCGATACCGCTGTTCTGCGTCTCGACCAATATCACCGAGGGCGTTTCGGCGGTGCATCGGACCGGGTCGCTGGTGACCTGGCTGCGGGCGACGACCGCGGTTCCGGGGATATGCCCGCCGATACTGGAAGGAAATGCGCTTTATGTTGACGGCGGCGTGCTGAACAACATGCCGATCGAGGGGATTCATGAGTTCGGGGTGGCCTCGGTGATCGCGGTGGATGTGGGATCGATGGAAAAGGATGCGCGATCCGGCGGTGAGACCGGGCTGCCGGGGATCCTGGATTTGCTGTGGCGCGTCGGCACCATCGGCAGCGACGCGGCGGCGAATCCGATCCGCGACGGCCGCGACGTGCTACTGAAGCCGGCGGTGGGAGACATCGGACTCTTCGATTGGAACGCGCACGAAAAGGCGATCGCAGCCGGGCATCAGGCTGCGTTGGACCATCTCGATGAGATCAAGACGGCTTTAGGTCGGCTTCGCTAGGCTCCGAACCCAATCAGGCACTAGGAATCGCTAGGTTTTTCCGATTCAAGCCAGTCAGTTTGGCTGGAGCGACTGAACAACTATGGCTGACGAGTACCTGATTGACGACAAAGCGTGGGCG
>Ga0326727_10003826_pt1 | contig 47035 bp, 38 predicted proteins | sample MB2enrmetagenome_FD_207643 | JGI IMG/M metagenome (GOLD analysis project Ga0326727, IMG submission 207643) | Lab enriched peat soil microbial communities from McLean, Ithaca, NY, United States - MB29MY | ecosystem: Environmental > Terrestrial > Soil > Wetlands > Peat | place: USA: New York... | reverse complement strand
CAGAGCCCGCCTCCGCTTCACCGGCTGCAGGCCATTCTGAAGTCGAAGGGTGGAGTTTGTCAAAGGAGAACAAGAAATCCAAAAAATCGGCTTGACACGGCTTCGCGGTTTCAGAGATGCGCCAGCCGGCCCTTCCCCCGGAAGGGGACTGGCACCAAGACTTCCCAGGGACAAACTCATCGCGCCGGGTTAAACTGCCCTACATGACTGGCAAGCGCCGCTTTGAAGAGCAACTCGCTGCCCTGGAGCAACTCCGTCACCAGCCGCCGCAAGCATCCGTCGAACCGCTGTGCCGGGCGCTCACCCATCGCAGCAATTACATTGTCGCCAAGGGTGCGGATTTGGTGCGCGAATTCCGTCTGCCCGAATTGATTCCCCAGTTGCTCGCCGCCTTCGACCGTGGCTTCGTAAATCCTCTCAAGACCGACCCCCAGTGCTGGGCAAAGAACGCGCTAAGCCGCGCCCTGGCCGCGCTGGAGTTTCAAGACGCTACGATCTTTCTTCGCGGCATGCATCATATTCAGCTTGAGCCTGTCTGGGGCGGGCACTCGGATACCGCCGCCACCTTGCGGGCCACGTGCGCCCTGGCGCTCGTACCCTGCCGCAGTCTGTCGGAAACAGAGCTGCTGAACTACCTCATCGAACTCTTTGCCGACAAGGAGAAGTCTGTTCGGGTGGAGGCGGTCCGGGCGGTGGAGCAGGTCGGGTCACCCGCCGCGGCACTGCTGCTGCGACTTCGGGCGGTGCTGGGCGGCGACGAACCGGAAGTCCTCGGCGCCTGCTTTAACGGTATTCTCCACCTTGACGGCACGGCCGCGGTTGCCTGGATCAGCCGCTTTCTCGCCAGCGCCGATGACGCCGCGGCGGAGGCAGCCCTGGCCATCGCCGCGGATCGCTCCCCGCAGGCCTTTGTTGCCTTGCGTGAACGCTTCCTTCAGGAACACGACCGCTGGTTCCAGGGCGTGCTGCTTTCCGCCATCGCTCTAACCCGGCAGCAGGCGGCACTGGATTTCCTCCTGGGCCTTGTGCGGGCGGAATCTCTCCATGCCGAGGCTGCCATCGAGGCCATTCTCCGCTCCATGCCCTCGGCCGAGATCACCAGAGAACTTGAGTCGATGGTTTCCGGCAATCCGCGCCTCGCCCGCGCCTTTGCCGCGCATCGACCCGAATCGTGATTCCGTGCAGCAAGTCTGAGGCAATTTTCTCTCCGTTTCCGCTATCGGGGGCGGCGGCGCAGAATGAAGCTAGCTCTACGAATCACCTCATCTCATCGCACCAGGGCCGCAGGGCTGCGCTCGCCCTGCGCCGGCCGCCGAGGCGGTCGGGGACCGTTGTGGCAGCATCCCGCCGGGGCAGAGTTTTTCTGTCACTTTTTTCTGTGCTGGACGACTTAGTGGGTGAGGAGGAAAATGCACATGATGGCACAGATGGAACTTTGCAGTGACACGCAGTTGGTCGAGCGCTGCCTCGGCGGCGACCGTGAGGCGTTCGGCAGTATCGTGGAGCGCTATCAGGGGCTGGTTTGCGCGCTTGCCTACAATGCCTGGGGCGACATCAGCCGCAGCGAAGACCTGGCGCAGGAGACGTTCCTTGCCGCCTGGCGCCAGCTCGAAAGTTTGAAGGATCGAGGACGGTTGAGGCAGTGGCTGTGCGGCATTGCCCGCCACCTCATCCAGGAGTCCTTTCGCCGGGCCACGCGCGATCCTCTGACCGCTTCCGCTCCACTGGAGGAAGATGTGGTGGAGGGAGAGGATTCACTCCCCTCCGGCGAGCGGGCGATCAGCAAGGAAGAGCAGGCGGTCCTTTGGCGCGTGTTGGAGGGACTACCGGCTACCTATCGCGAGCCGATGATTCTCTTCTACCGCCAGAACCAGTCCGTGGCCGAGGTGGCAGAGACGTTGGAACTGTCCGAGGACAGTGTTAAACAGCGATTGTCCCGGGGGCGCGTCATGCTGGGCGAGCGAGTGGCGAAGTTTGTCGAGACGGCGCTCAACACCACCGGACCCAAGAAGGAATTCACGGCGGGCGTGCTGGCAGCATTGCCCGTCGTGACTGGTTTCCCGAAGGCGGCCGCCGTGGGCGCCGCGGCCAAGGCAGGCGGTTTGGCCGGGCTGGCCGGCCCCATTGGCTTCTATTTCGCCTACCTGTTGGATCGCGACAGCGCGCGGTCCCCCCAGCGGCGTAAGCTCGTCATCAAGACTTATGGTGTCATGGCGGCGGGCATAGCGGCGTTCGTGCTGGTTAGCCTCTCACTCATGGTGTGGGGGAAGGGACTGGCCACGTCACATCCGGCGCTTTTTGCCGGAATCTCTCTCGGACTGGGAACAGCCTACGTGCTCACCGCGGTCACCCTCACTGTGTGGATGATGCGGCGAGAACGAAGCCTGCGCCAACAGGAGATTACCGGCAGCCGCCCCGTGCCGGTAACCGTACCGCTGTGGGAATATCGGAGCAAGTCCAGCCTGTTGGGCCTTCCGCTGATTCACATCCGCCTTCGCGGCGGCTTGGAGCGCGGGCCGGTGAAGGCCTGGTTGGCGGCGGGCGACGCGGCTATCGGGGTGATCTTCGCATTCGGTGCAGTGGCCATCGCGCCCATCAGCTTCGGTGGTTTATCTGCTGGTTTGCTGACGCTGGGCGGCTTCGCGGTGGGAGTTGTGGCTCTGGGTGGATTCAGTCTCGGCCTATGGGCGCTGGGCGGGATGGCCGTTGGCTGGCAAGCCTTTGGCGCGTGCGCGGCCGGCTGGCAGGCGGCGCAAGGCGGCGTGGCGTTGGCTCGTGATTTCGCTGTCGGCCCCGTGGCCCTGGCCCAGCACGCCAACAACGACACGGCCAAAGCCTTCATCCAGAATGGCGCTTTCTTCCAGCGCGCACTGGCCGCGATTCGCTACGCTTACTGGTTGAACCTGGCCTGGCTGCTGCCACTGGCGTTGTGGTGGTCGTGGCAGCACAAAAACAAGCGGCAGCAATTGCCCCCCGGCAACTGACTTCTTACCACCTGGTGAGATGCAAATGACGTTCCCGAAGCTCGTAGCCACGGACAGGCCCCTCCTGTCCGTGGGCTTTTCTCCGGCGCGATATCCCAAGGGCAATCTTACGCAATCAATCTGAATGGGGCAGGCCACCGTTGCCTTGTCCAAAGCGAAACTGTGGTAGCTGGACCACCGCCAGAAGAACCCACGGTCATAAAATCGCTGACCGTGGCTACCCCCGCTACGTCGCCCAGCCCATAAATACGAACACGACGACAACTGTATCGGTAAGTCCGTGCGCGAGGATTGCAGCCCACAGGTTGCGGCCGGAAAGAAGATAGACGCCGCCCAGCACCAGACCAGAGTAGGTGGAGTCCAAAACGCCCGCGGGGCCTTTGTAGAAGTGACCGAACCCAAAGAGCACGGCGACGTAAAGCATCGCGGCGACATAGGCGACCCGGGAGCGGTTGCCCAGGTCCGCAGCCCGCGTAAGAAGGTAGCCGCGGTAACCCACCTCCTCGCCGAACCCGGCAAAAATCCAAACAATGGCCAGGTTGCGCAAGGCGATCTTCCAATCGTAAGCGGGCACCTTGAGTAATGAGGAGACCTGCTCCGGCCGTGGCCAAAGGTGGCTGCCCAGCGGCTGAATTACGAATTGACTGCCCAGCAGCAACAGGGCAGCCGCAGCGAAGGCCATCGCCACCGTCTTCCACCACGACTTCGGCCACGCGAGTCCCGCCACGCTCCATCCACCGTCGCGAAGGCGCAGTGAAACCCAGAATAGCACGAAGAGGATTGGCACTTCGTTCGGCAGGATATGAAAGACGTTGTGGCCAATGACGATGAATGCGCCCAGCGCGACTTCCAGGAGAGAGAGCCAGCGCTTGCTGGGCGTGAGTTCCACAGGGGGCGTCGCTGTAGAGGGTTGCACACAAGTACACTAGCAGGAGCCGGGAATCAATTCAAATGGTCTTCACGATTTCATTGCCATTGAGGACCTATTGCTTCAAATCCTCGCCGGCTTGTACCACATTTTCCGGCCTGCCGAGATCTCGCCAATAGTATTCATCTGCCCGAAAGCCTAAGATTCTTTCTCCCTGCGTAGCGAGACGCAGGTAGGTGTTCATGATGGGGAAAACGCCTTCTTCCCCCATCATCGCGAGCAATCGAGGAGATATGACGTGGATGCCGGAAAAAGCCAGCGCTTGCGCCTGGGGTGAAGGGCGCACCCATTCAGGCTCTCGATCGCGCCCGAATTGCCGGCCGCAAAGCCGGAGTTGCTCGTCGAAAAGAAGATAACGCAAAGTCTCCCGGTTTTTCACCGCCAGGGTGGCGAGCGCCTGGTTGTCAGTATGAAACTGCACCATGCGCCCAAGATCAATGGTGCTGATGACGTCGACATTGTGCACGATGAACGGCTCGGCCGAGGGGGTGGAATCCTCGAGGAAGAACCAAGCGGCCTTCTTCAGCCCGCCGCCGGTATCGAGCAAGACCTCTTCGCGCGAGACTTCGATCCTCATGCCAAAGTTATCGCGCTTTTGAAGATAGTCGATGATCATGCCGGCAAAGTGGTGCACATTAATGATCACCTCGTGAATCCCGTAGGCGCGCAACCGGGAAAGGGTGATCTCCAGCAGAGTGCGGCCATTGATTTCCACCAATGCCTTGGGGCGATCGTTGGTGAGCGGGCGCAAACGCGTACCGAGGCCGGCGGCCAGGATCATCGCTTTCATTTGCCCACTTTCTCCAACTCGAGATGCCGCACCATAACTTCCACCCCGGCCCTTTCGCGCAAATGCCGCGCCAACTGCTCTGCCAGATATACCGAGCGATGCTGGCCGCCGGTGCAGCCGAACGACACCATCAAGTTCTTGAAGCCGCGATGCTGATAATTGCTCACGCTCGAATCCACCAGCGACATGACGCTCGCGAAGTATTGATGCACACTCTCTTGCTGATTAAGGTAATCGATCACCGGCGCGTCTTTGCCAGTGAGGGTCTTGAAACGCTCTTCCCGACCTGGATTGGGGAGGCTGCGGGCATCGAAAACAAAGCCGCCACCATTCCCGCTCGCGTCCTTGGGCAGGGTTCGGTGAAAGGAGAAACTGAAAATCCGCACCGTGAGGTTTCCCGCCGGGGAATCCAGCCTTTGCAATTTCTCCGAGCCCAACATGCTCTGGACCGCGCCCAGCAGCGCCGGCAGCGCGATGGGCAGTTGGACGTTGTGCGCGAGCCAGCGCAGGTTCTTCAGCGCGAAGGGAACGCTTTGCAGAAAATGCGTTTTGCGCTCGTAGAAGCCGCGAAATCCGTAGGCGCCCAACGCCTGCAGGATGCGGACGTACACGTAGGCATAGTAGTGCCGCATGAACACTTCGCGGTCAAGCTTGATGAACCCGGCAAGGGTGTCGAGATAATGATCGAGCAATTGCTGGCGCAGCGCCGGCGGCAGATCGGCCTTGCCATCGTACAAGAGCGAGGCAATGTCATATTGCAGCGCGCCGCGGCGGCCGCCCTGATAATCCACAAAAAAGGGATGGCCGTCGCGCCACAGGACGTTGCGCGATTGGAAATCGCGATAAAGAAAATAATTGCGCTCGGCGCTCAGCAGAAACCTGGTCAAGCGGCTGAAATCGTCTTCCAGCGCTTGCTCGTTGAAGGGGATGCCGGCGAGTCGAAGAAAGTAGTATTTGAAATAATTCAAATCCCAGGCGATGGATTGGCGATCGAAGCTCGCACGCGGATAGCACACTTGGTAATTCAAATCGCGCCCGGCTTCGATCTGAAAGCGTGGCAGCACGGCCACAACCTGGCGATAGGCTTCCACCACCTCGGGAGCAATATTCTCACCGTCCCGGTGTTTCGAGAGAAACTCGAAGAGCGTCGTGTCGCCCAGGTCTTCTTCCAGATAAGCGCCATGGCTCAAATCTTCCGCATAGATTGCCGGCACCGGCAGCCCGTGCCGCCGAAAGTGCCGGGAGAATTCGAGGAAAGCGGCGTTCTCTTCGCGCCCGTCATACAGAATGCCAATGGCGCTAAATTCCTCGTTGGCAAGCCGGATGATTTTGCGCCCCGAACCCCCAAGCTCGCCCTGAAGTGGCTGCACCTGTTGGACGGGTGAGTGAAAATGCTGCTCGAAGAGTGTTTTGAGAATGTCCATGAGTATGACTTCCGGCGATTCAGCACAAAGTGCGTCGCCGCGCCGCCAAGGAGCCGATTCCGTTGTCTGTGTCTGTCGCTCGGGTCAATTATAGACCACCCATCAATCCGCAGGCACGGATGAATCCCGCGCCGCCGCGAGGGATTTGCGAACGCTGTGAGTGACTTCCAAACTGGCCCGCGCCCGCCGACCCGCATTTTCTTGCCGCGCTGCCTGGGAATGTGCAAAAATGCTAGGTGAAGGAAGGTGCGGCGCGGAAGAGAGCGCGCGGGCGCCTTCCCACCGGGGGCACACCACGCATCCAAGGAGAGTAAGTGCATCCTGACCTTAAAGCCGTTATCGAGGTCCAGCAGCTTGACCAGCAGGTTGCGGAACTCACGGTGCTGATCGATTCCCTGCCCAAAGAGATTCAAACCCTGCAATCGCAATTGGATGATTTCATCCACGCCCACGAAGAGCGCAAAAAACGCCTGGCCGCCAACCTGAAAGAACGCAAGGACCAGGAAGGCGACATCAAAACCATCCAGGAGAAAATCACCAAACACAAAGATCAGCTCTACCAGGTAAAGACCAACGAGCAGTACCGGGCGATGCTGAAGGAAATTGATGGGGAAGAGGGCAACATCCGCAAGATCGAGGACGGAATTCTGGAAAAGATGATCGAGGCGGAGGAGATCCAGAAGCACGTCCAGGAAGCGGCGGCGCGGCTGGAGGGCGAAAAGGCGCGCGTGGCGGCGGAAATCAAGCGCCTCCAGGACGAGCGGCAAAAGGACCTGGATGAGCGCGAGCGCCTGCAAACCCGGCGCAAGGAAATAGCCGGCACTCTCAGCGACCCGATCCTGGCGCTCTACGAACGCATTCGCACTTATCGAACCGGCGCAGCGGTGGCGGAGGTCCGCGACGGCCTTTGCACGGCGTGTAATGTCCGGTTGCGGCCGCAGGTGTACAACGAAGTGCGAGCCGGCGAAACGGTGATGACCTGCGAAAACTGTAGCCGCATCCAGTATTACCTTGAGCCTCCTGCCGAAGAGCAGGCCGGGGCCGGCGGTGAGGGCACGCGGGTGACGATGTCGTGAGAAGTGCAGTGGCTAGTGGATAGTGGTTAGTTGCCAGCCACCAGCCACGGGTCACTAACCACTAGCCACTAAACACTAACCACTTTCCTTATGCCCAGCTCATCTGAAATCGTTGCCCACATTGACGGCGGGTCGCGCGGCAATCCCGGCCCTGCCGCCTACGGGGTGTCCATTGAAACGGCGCAAGGCCGGCCCGTCACGGCATTTGCCAAGTTCATCGGGAAGACCACCAATAATGTTGCCGAATATCAGGGGCTGCTGGCGGCCCTGGATTACGCCCTGAGCCACGGCTATCCGCGTCTGCGCGTGTTGACCGATTCGGAATTAATGGCCCGGCAGATTTCCGGACGTTACAAGGTCCGAAGCCCTGACCTGAAGCCGTTGCACGAAAAAGCTCAGGCCCTGATCGCTCGACTGGAGTCCTTTTCCATTCAGCACGTCTATCGCGAGCAGAACCGCGAAGCGGACCGCTTGGCGAATCAGGCCATGGACGACGCCGAGCGCGGCATAGTACCCCGAGCACCCGCGCCACACGCGCTGCCGTTTCGAGCTTCCCCAACGCCCCCGGCGAAACCTCTGTGCATTTCCGCGACGTTCCAGAAGGGCGTGCTCCATCCTCACTCGCAGCTTCCCCTGCTTGACGACGAGGAAGTGGAATTGGAAATTCGCCGCAAGAAATAATCAAGTGGACCGCCGAGAGTATCTCTTGATTCCACCACAAGGAACTGGAGAAAACGGCCGATCGCGAGGCGTGGCATCGGGTTGGTCACGGCGAGCTTGAGAATTTCCTGTATAATGGGTTCGCAAGCGGATGCGGTCTGCCGTTGGGCAAAGCCGGCGGCAAGCTGACCATTTACGGATTTGAATCGAAGAATGAATTCCCGGGAGAAACGTCTCTATGGCACAGCGAATGGTGAAGTGCGTGAAGCTGAATAAGGAACTTCCCGGCCTGGACGAGCCTCCTTGGATGGGAGAACTCGGCCAGCGCATTTACGATAACGTCTCCCAAGAAGCATGGGACCAGTGGCTCAACTTCTTAAGGATGTTGATTAACGAATATCGTCTGGTGCCCTCAACCAAGGAAGCCCAGGATTTCATAGCGCAGCAGATGGAGCAGTTTTTCTTCAGCGAGGGGTCCGCGCATCCGCCCGGGTATGTGCCGATCAAGTAAAGCCGTGCCTCGCAGCTAGTGGCCAGCGGCTGGTGGTAAGGGTGAGTGGATAGCCAATCACCGCTAAAAACTCACCACTGCATTTTCAATTCCGAGGAGCCCCATGCGATTCCAGGTATCGACGTTATTCAAAGTTTTAGGAGTGGGAGCTTCCTTGCTCATCTTTGGCCTGGCGCTTCAGGCCGGGCCGGCGCCTGACGGCGGTGATCTTTTCAAGCAAAAGTGCGCGATGTGCCATGGCGTCGATGGCAAGGGGTATCCCGCCCTGAAGACCCCTGACTTCACGGATCCCAAGGTGCAGGCCTCTCTGAAGGACAAGGAAATCGCGGAGACCATCAAGAACGGAAAAAAAGGCAAGGCGATGCCGCGCTTTGCGGACTCACTGAGTGACGAACAGATCCATTCGCTGGTAACTTACATTCGATCGCTTGAGAAAAAGTAGCTGTCGTGGCCGTCTGCGGACTTTCAATTTCCGTGGCCCTTTCAGGATGGGCGTTGGAGGGGGGTGATATGCTTTCGCGGCGCCCCTTTCTCGCCTTTGCAATCGCCTCTTGCCAAGCTGGGGAGATGAGGGTAGCATCAGTTTCAGATTCAGCCAGGGAGGTCGGGATAAGCCTAAGAATTGAACGCGTCGCCGGAATGCATCGTAGAGCTTCGTAACGTCAGTAAGCGCTACGGGGAACACGCTGCCCTGGAAACCTTCTCGCTCACTGTGCGGCGAGGAGAGTTCCTTACGCTCCTCGGTCCGAGCGGAAGCGGCAAGACCACGCTGCTGCGCCTGGTGGCGGGATTCGAGTTGCCCCAGGACGGACAAATCCTGATCAACGGGGTTGATGCTTCCGCCCTGCCTCCTTACCATCGCAACGTCAATACCGTCTTTCAACATTACGCGCTTTTCCCTCACCTCACCGTCTTCCGCAACGTCGCTTTCGGCCTGGAGCAGAAGAAGCTGGCGCCAGAGACCATTCGCCGGCGTGTGCGCGCCATCCTGGAAATGGTGGAGCTGCCGGGCAAAGAGGACCGCTACCCGCATCAATTGAGTGGCGGGGAAAAGCAGCGCGTGGCCCTGGCGCGAGCGCTGGTGCTGGAGCCTGCCGTGCTCCTGCTCGATGAGCCGCTGGGCGCGCTCGACCAGAAACTCCGGCAACAGATGCAGGTGGAATTAAAGCGCCTGCACGCGCGCCTGGGCATTACTTTTATCTTTGTGACTCACGACCAGGAAGAGGCCCTGGTAATGTCTGACCGCGTGGCGGTGATCAACCACGGCCGGCTCGAGCAAGTGGGGGCCAGCGAGGAAATCTACGAACACCCGCGGACGCACTTCGTGGCCGACTTCATGGGAGTGGAGAATTTCTTCGAGGTGAATTGCGCCGCGCACACGCCCCAGGGCACGCGGTTTGAGATGGAGGGTGGGCAACCCCTTTGGGCATCGAATTCCGCAGACCTTCCCCAGCATTCCCGCGCCACGCTGGCGGTGCGGCCGGAGTGCGTGCGCATGACGCACTATCCTCCCGGCACGAATGGCAGCCCGCTGAACCTGCTGGAAGGCGAACTGGTGGAGTCGATCTACGAGGGAGGAAGACGCCGCTGGGCAGTGCGTGTCTCCAGTGGCCAGCGCGTGGTGGTGCGGGACTCGAGCGCCGCGCGCGAATCCTTGCCCGACGGCGAAACAAAGGTTTATGTCTCGTGGGATGCCACGCGGAGCCTGGTTTATCCGCGCAACGGCACAGGGTAGCACGGACCCGCCTCAAAACGTTGAGACAACGCTGGCATGCCGGGCCGCCCCGGAGACAGTGCGGACGCAAGCCCCCAAACCTGTAACCAACCCGACTTCAAATCCATCTCTTATTGAGTGCGGCAAATTATAGTGACAAGACCCCCTCACCCCCGACCCCTCTCCCCCAAGGGGGCGAGGGGAGAGTTGAGTGATGTGGTTATGCACCAACTCCATTCTGTCGCCGCGGCGACAGAGGGGTCGAGGGTGAGGGGGCTTATCCTTCACTGTATTGTGCGAGATTCAATAGTCAGGGCGCGGGTGAGGTTGTCCAACAAAGGGTGATATTAATTGACAGGGGTGAGTTCAGCCGCCTCGCGCCAACGGGAGGGGAAAGTGAGCATAGAGAAAGTGGTGAAATCGGACGCGGAATGGAAGCAAATCCTCACCCCGGAGCAGTATCAGGTGACTCGCCACGGAGGCACCGAGTGCGCTTTCACCGGCCAATTCTGGGATCTTCACGAAGACGGAGTTTTCCGCTGCGTTTGTTGTGGAGCCGATCTCTTTCACTCCCAGAAGAAATTCGAATCCGGAACGGGCTGGCCGAGCTTCTGGGACCCGGTGGAGAACCAGAACATTCAACTAAAAACCGATGTGAGTTACGGCATGAAGCGCACAGAAGTGCAGTGCGCTCGTTGCGACGCGCACCTTGGGCACGTGTTTGAAGACGGCCCCCCGCCCACACACCTCCGCTATTGCATCAATTCCGCCGCCCTCAAATTTGTGAAAAGTGAATGAAAGGCCGGTGGCAGTTTAATTCCCGCCGCATGCCGCGAGGGTGTTCCACACTTATTGAGTTCTGCAGGATAGCGTGAGAGATGGACCCCCTCACCCCCGCCCCTCTCCCCCAAGGGGGCGACGGGAGAGGTAAATTGAGTTTACGCCCTCGCCCCCTTGGGGGAGAGGGGCGGGGGTAAGGGGGTCTTGGTCTCTCAATTTTGCAATAATCAGCAGTTGCGTACAGGATTGCCTTCAGCGGTCGCCTTCGGCGCGATCGCACGCACCCAATTTGTCGAGTTGCTTTTCCAAATCTGTAAGCGCGTTTTGGAGCATGTCGCGATAGCGTGGATGCTGACTCGCTTGCATTAGTTGTTGCAGGTGGGCGCGAGCCAGCAGCAATGTTTCCTTCTTGCGCAGGGCTGCGGCCCCTTCCGGCGTCAGGCGTCTGTTGGCAGTCTCCTCTTGCTTCGATGGCGCGGATTCCACCTGTGACTCAACCGATTTGCTTTCCCAGCCTCTGGCCATTTCTCTCCCAGTCGATAGACTACTCGCTTCTGGTCGCTTCGGCAATAATCACGAGGGGTATCGGGCGGGGGGCAACTGCCGTGGGTGGAGGAACCTACCTATTCCCCGGCAAGCTGACATTTGGCTACAGGCACACAGCCTACTCGCAGCGCAACGCCGCCATCGGATCGAGTTTCGTGGCGCGCCGGGCGGGCACATAGCACGCCAATAGGCCGGTGGCAGCGACCACGACGATCACGACGCCATAAGCGACCGGGTCCGCGGGACTGGTTTCGTAAAGCAGCGAAGACAATACACGGCATAGGATCAGGGCGGCCACGAGGCCCACCGCCGATCCGATGCCTATCATCGCCATCCCTTTGCGCAGCACCATGCGCAGGATGTCTGAGCGCTCGGCCCCAAAAGCCGTGCGGACCCCGATTTCGCGCGTCTGCCGATGCACGGCGTACGCCATGACTCCGTAGACTCCCAACATGGTGAGGACCAAGGCGGCGGCCGCGAACAGACCCGAGATGGTCGCGATGAGCCGGGGCATGGACAGACGGTCCTGCACGAGATTCTGCATGGGCTGGATGTTCGGGATCGGCAGGTTTCGGTCCACGGCCCAGATCGCCTGGCGCATGGCACCGGCCAGGGCCATCGGATCACCCCTCGTCCTGACCATAAACGTGATATCGGGCAGACAGTACGCGTCAATGGACAGGTACATATGTGGTCTGGGAAGTTTGTCCGTGAGTTTGGGTGGTTGGATGCTCCCCACGACCCCAACGATCTTCACGACGTACCCCCCGGGTAGAGATATCTGCCGTCCGATGGGGTTCTCGCCAGGGAAGTACTGCCGAACTAATTCCTGGTCCACGATCACGCCGTTCGTGTCCGTCCGGGTGAAGTCGCGTCCCCTGAGCAGGGAAATACCCATGGTCCGGAAATAGTCCGTGCTGATGGTTCGCGGCTCAGCGATGGGATGATCGCCAGGCGTGGTTATGCTTCTTCCTGCGATCTCGAACGGCATGAGATTGTGGGGGGCCGAGAGGGGATGCTGATTGACGGATGCGGCACTCAGCACGCCAGGGGTGGCCTGCATGCGGTTCAGGACATAGTGACAAAAGGCCGCGCGACTCCGGCTCTCCTGGTACTCCGGTGTGGAAGGCAAGCTGAGCTCAAGGGTCAGCACCTGGGACGAACTATACCCGAGGGAGGTATGGGAGAGATGGTCCAAGCTTCTGAACATAAGAAAGAAGCCGGCCAGCAGGACAAACGACAGTGAGATTTCACCCACCACCAGGAACCTGGAAAGGCGGTGGCGCCCGCGGTCTTCACCGACACTGTGGGCGGCGCCGCGTAAGGCATCCGCCGACCGCGTCTGAGAGGCCTGCCAGGAGGGGAACAGCCCGAACAACAACGTCGCGCCGAAAGACAAGGCCATGGTGAAGGCCAGGGACCAGGGACTCAAGGTGATGTGTGCCGTTCCCGTGATCCCACTGGATCTCTGGAGTACGGAGACCATTACGCGCATCAGATCCACCCCCCACCAGGACAGCAAGATACCCAGCGCCCCGCCCAGCAGTGACAAGAGCAGGCTCTCCGTGAGCATCTGACGGCAGAGGCGAAGCCGCCCCGCTCCCAAGGCGGACCGGATGGCCATCTCGGAAGAGCGGGCCATACCACGCACCATGAGCACGTTCGCCAAGTTGGCGCAGGCGATGAGGATCAACAGCGCCGCTGCGGCGTAGAGCACGCCGATGGGCCACCGGAGATCCCCGAACAAGTGTTCCCGCAGCGGGATGAGCCTTACCGACCAATCCTTGTTGGTATCGGGATACCGCTCCGCCAGGCGTGCGGCGATGGTCCTCATCTCCGTCAAGGCCTGCGCCTCCGTAACGCCCGGTTTCAGGCGTCCGATCACCTCTAGGCTGCGCGCGCCCCGCTTCTGAACCGGGTCGACGTCGAGCGGCAAGTAGAACTCCCCGCGGAAATCCTCCCGGAAGTTCGCATCCGGAGGGGCCACACCCACCACGGTGTAGACCCGGTGGTCCAGCGTGACTGAACGCCCCAGGATGTCCGGCCGCCCACCGAAGGCCCGCTTCCACAGGGAGTGGCTCAGAATCACGACATCGGCCTTGCCCGGGCCGATCTCTCCCGGCAGAAAACCGCGGCCTACGACCGGGGGCTTTTGCAGTACATCGAAGAAGTTCTCGGTCACGGCGAAGCCGGTCACCGCCAAGGGTTCGCCCGCACCCGTCAGGTTGAAATTCTGGTAATTCATGGCGGCAAGCCCTTGGAACACCGTGTTCTGCTTGGCCCAGTCGTAGTAATCCGGGGCCGAGGAGTTTACAAACGGAAAGTGCTTGAGCTGCGGGCTCGAGCTCAGGCTCCACACCGTCATGAGCCGATCGGGATGCGCAAACGGCAACGACCGAAACAGGAGTCCATACAACGCGCTAAAGAACGATGTGTTCGCACCTATCGCCAGGGCCAGGATCAACACGGCGGTGATGGCAAAACCCGGATTCTTGCGGAGCATGCGCACCCCGTAGTGCAGATCCTGCCAGAGTGTTTCGAGAAAGCGCACGCCGCGGGCTTCGCGGCACTCCTCTTTGATTTGGTCGGAGCCGCCGAACTCGAGGCGAGCGCGGCGGCGCGCTTCCGCCACGGGCATGCCGGACTGAACGAATTTCTCAACCTGTTGGTCGAAGTGAAAGCGCAGCTCATCGTCGAGTTCGCTCTCGACGGCGTTCCGTCGAAACAGGGCGCGCAGGCGAATCAAAAGGTCACTGAGCATCTTTCTCTCCTTGAGCGGTTGAGCGTCGCGACTCCCTAGGCGGTCTCCAGCACCTGGGCGACGGCGGCCGCGAGCTTCTTCCATTCGCTTTCTTCCGTTTCGAGCTGTTTCTGCCCGTTCCGGGTGAGTTCGTAGTATTTCGCGCGGCGGTTGTTCTCCGATGCGCCCCAGCGCGCCTTGATCCAGCCGCGGCGCTCCAGGCGATGCAGCGCCGGGTACAACGACCCTTGCTGGACCTGGAGAACCTTGCTGGAAATCTGGTGGATGCGCTCGGAAATGGCCCAGCCATGGTTGGGTCCAAACGCCAGAGTCCGGAGGATCAAGAGATCGAGCGTGCCTTGCGGAAGATCAATGCGTGGTTCCGGCATATACACCCCTTCTGCTTCTACAGGGAACAATAACACTTCTCCTGTCGAAGTGCAAGGGGAAAAACATCAAGCCTTTCACCACGCGCTTACTCCCGTATCGCCGCCCCCTCGGAAACAACCGTCCGCAGCCTGATCTCACTTGACGGTAAGTCGCTAACCGGAGATGTGCCCTTCCCGATCCCGAAATGCGATTGTGGGAAATAGCTCAAGCCTTGTCGCCTTGCACTTACGCACGCCTGGCTGGGGAGTCAAGCTAACCCACGCTTTTCTCGTGTTGCAATCGTCTGCCGGTTCATCTATCGTCATGCGCGCACAATTGGCGGTCCTGCCATTGAGCAGGGGCGCTCGTGAGGAAGATCGAATGGATGCTTTACCTGATCGGCTCAATGTATCGGGGGGTAAAATGAAATGCCTGACTCGGATTGTCTGGGTTGGGATCATCACCATCATGCTGTATGGGGCACATCCCGCTCAGGCTCAAACTTATTATCTGATGCCGCAACCGGCCAAGCTTGAGCCCGGCTCGGGGCGCCTCGCGATCGACGGCGGCTTTCGAGTGGCGCTCGACGGCTACCAGGAGCCGCGTCTGGAGGCCGCCGCTACCCGCCTGATTCGGCGCCTTTCGCAGCAAACCGCCATTCCCATGAGCGACGCCGTCGAGCAGGATTCCAGCAAAGCGAAGCTGGTGATCCACTGCGATCATGCGGGTGAGACGGTGCAATCCGTCAAGGAAGACGAATCCTATCAACTCGAAGTGACGCCGCAGCAGGCTCGCCTGAGCGCTCCCACGCCAGTCGGTGCGCTGCGAGGGATCGAAACCTTCCTGCAACTTGTCGACCTCAACGCGCAGGGATTCGGCGCGCCTGCCGTGCGCATTTCCGACCGTCCGCGTTTTCCCTGGCGCGGCCTGATGATTGATGTCTCGCGCCATTGGATGCCTGCGGAAGTCTTGCATCGCAATATTGACGCCATGGCGGCGGTAAAGCTCAATGTGCTGCACCTTCACCTTTCCGACAACCAGGGTTTTCGCATCGAGAGCAAGAAATACCCCAAGCTTCAAGAACTGGGCTCGGACGGCCATTATTTCACCCAGGCTCAGATCACCGAGTTGGTGGCCTATGCGCGCGACCGCGGCATTCGCGTCGTCCCGGAAATTGACATGCCGGGCCACTCCACAAGCTGGTACGTGGGATATCCGGAACTCGCGAGCGGACCCGGCCCCTATCAGATCGAGCGCAAATGGGGCATCTTCGATCCCGCCCTCGATCCAACCCGCGAAGAAACCTACACTTTCCTCGACGGCCTGATCGGGGAGGTTGCCGCGCTATTTCCGGATGAATACCTGCACGTCGGCGGTGACGAGGTCAACGGCAAGCAGTGGGATGCGAACGCGCAGATCGCGGCCTTCAAGAAGGCGCAGGGGATGAAAGACAACGCCGACCTGCAGCTTTACTTCAATCACCACCTGCTGCCCATTGTCCAGAAACACGGCAAGAAGATGATTGGATGGGACGAGATTTTTCATCCCGACCTTCCCAAAGATATTGTCGTGCACTCCTGGCGCGGGGCGGAGTCTCTGGCCCAGACGGCGCGGCTGGGTTACATGAGCATTCTCTCCAATGGCTTTTACCTTGATTTCGCCTTGGCGCCCGCTGATTATTACCGGGTCGATCCCCTGGCCGGCGCCGCCGCGAGCCTTACGCCCGAGCAGGCCGCGCGCATCCTGGGCGGCGAAGCTTGCATGTGGGGCGAGTTCGTAACCCCGGAAAACATCGACTCGCGCATTTGGCCTTCCACCGCCGCCATCGCCGAAAGGTCTTGGTCTCCCCAGAACGTGAACGATGTCGATTCCATGTACCGACGGCTCGAAGTCGTCAGCCGCGAACTCGACTGGGTAGGCGTGACGCATCACTCCAGCTACCCGCTGATGCTCGAACGCCTGGCGGGAATGCGCTCACCGGAGGCGCTGAAGACGCTGGCTGACGTGGTGGAACCCGTCAAGCACCATGAACGGGAGGAGGCGCGCGAATACACCAGTCTCACTCCGCTCAATCGCCTTGTTGACGCCGCGCGACCGCAGAGTGAAAAGGCGCGGATTTTTGCCGGCATGGTCGATCGTCTCAGCGACCATCAGGACGCGGTTCGCCAGCAACTGCTCATCTGGCGCGGCAGTCGCGAGGCCTTGCTCGCCCTCATGCAACAGTCGGCGCTTCTGAAGGAAGATATTCCCCTGGCGGAAGACCTGTCCGCCGTGGCGCGCGCAGGACTTGAGGCGTTGGATTATATCGCCGCCGGCAAGCCCGCTCCTGAGTCTTGGGTCCAGGATCAATTGACCCTGCTGAGCCTGGCAGGGAAACCCCACGCGGAAGTCCTGCTGATGATTGTGCCGCCGGTCCGCAAACTCGTGGAGGCGGCCCAGCGAGGTTCATGGTAGGAAGGTGAGGAACACCTGCCACTGCGGCTGACCGTCAGACAGTTTTAGGGGTGGGCGACAGCGCGGAGCAATTTCAAATGCACGGCTCAGCTTCGCGCGCAGATTCGGGAAATGACTTTGCCTATGGCCTCTTCGAAAACTTCGAGCGTGGGCAGAAGGCTCAGGACGAGGAAACCTTCCGAGGGAAAATCGTAGAAGTGTCCGGGATGCAGCGAAACGCCTTCCTGGGTGAGGAGTTCCGCGGCCCAATCTTCATCGCTGCGCGTCGAAGGCACCCGCAGAATGGCGTACCAGCCGCCTTCCACTTTTAACCGGGTCACGGACAGGTCAGGGGTAAGCAGTGCATCGAGCCGGCACAGGTTGGATTGCACCCGTTCCCGTATGGGCGATTGCATGGCGCGCCGATGGGCAAGCCACGCGGGCGCGGCCAGAGCCACGGGGGCGCTCAGCGAAAGGTAGGTGTCCGCAATCACCTCCAGGCGCGCTTGGGCCTCATTCCGCAATTCCCGCGGGCCGGTCACGACAATCCAACCCAGCTTCATCTGCGGCAAGGCACAGATCTTCGACAGCCCGCTGAGCGTAAAGGTGAGGGCATCCGAGTCTTGCGCGTGAGTCACCACGCGTTCCGGGTCCCGAGCAAAGGCATAATCGGCAAAGACCTCATCGGCGATGAAGGCCGCGCGGCTGTGGCGGCAAATCTCGATCATTCGGCTCAGCTCGCGCCTGTGAAGGTACGACCCCGTGGGATTGTTGGGGTGAACCACCAGCACGCCCCGGGCGCGTGACTGGCATTGCGCGGCGAGGGTTTCCAAATCCACCTGCCAGGCGCCGTCGTAAACCAGGGGATAGGGAAGCACCTCCACGTCATTCAAGGCGCCGAGAAAATCGAACAGGGGATAGCTCGGCTGCGGCGCCAGGATTCTGTCGCCCGGGTTGGCGAGCAGACGAAAAACGAACGAGTAAGCTTCACTGGTGCTGGTGGTGAGGAAGATTTGGTCAGGGTCGAGCGGCGCTCCGCGTTCGGCGTAGTATTGCGCCACGGCTTCCCGCGCCGTGCGCAGGCCGCGCGGGTCCGGTTCATATATCAGTGAGCGGGGATTGTGGAGCGGGGCAAGGATGGCATCCGCATCGAACGCCAAGCCGCAGCGCGTAGGATTTGATTCCGTCAGGTCCAGGACCGGCAAGCCGCGCGCCCGGCGCTGGCGCAGGAGTTGCGTAAGGCGATTGGGGGTTAGCGGCCAGTTGGTGCGGGATGAGAACATGGTAGTAGGAGTCAGGAGTCAGGAGTCAGGAGTCAGAAGGCTCCCGATTCCCAGCTTCTAGTGATGTGCGTCTCCCATCGCGATACATCATACCAATGACCGCAAGCTGGCTCAATAACTGACGTTGTTATGGTTCTGGCCGTGGCAACGCAGGTTGCACGAGCCATGGAAAGTGGTGGAACCCGGCGCCGGCGTGAGGTCCGTCCAATTCGGTCCCACCCCGGCGCTATTGGGCGCAACGATGTTGAGATCGAAGTTAATCAAGCTGCCGTTGCCCGCAGAGGTCCCACTGGGGACTCCGTGCGGATCGTGGCAGGCGGCGCAGGAGGCAATCTGCATGTGCTGCGCGTGGTACTTGAAGCTGTTGTTATTCCTCAAGCTCTGCTCGCTGTGGCATTTGAAGCAGAGCTCGTAATTTGACGAGGCATAAGGAATGTTGGGCGTCAATCCCGGCGTGCCCGTGGCGCTTTCGATGACGTAGCCGCGTTCGAGGATGTGGATCACGTTGGAGCCATGCGGCCCGGCGGGGTCCGTGTAGCCGTTGCCGAGATTGCGCCCGGTATCGCTCGAGTGGCAATCCACGCAGTAAATCTGCGACGCCCCGGAAAGCGGGCGGCCCGGCATGGGTGCGCCGTTCCCGTCCACGACGGCGGGAAGCAGGCTGGGGATGGCCCCGCCCAGGCCCCCGCTCAGGCCGCGCGGCCGGGTGACGGGATGCCAGGAGACGGCGGAGGAAAATGCCTGGCGCATATCCGTGTAAGAACCCTGCCGGTTGGGGAGCGGGCCGTAAGTTTGATAGCCCGGCAACTGCGGTTTGTTGGGATTGTAGCTGTGACACTTGAAGCAGGTTTCGTACTCGTATTGAGCTTCGCCGGTGCCGCGCCGGGGGTCACGCGGAGAGCCGTCGGCGGCGATTCCACTCACCCCCAGCAGCGCGGCGGAAAGTTGCGGAGGCACGGGAGGGCCGGGGTTCGCATGGGCTGCGTGGGAATTGTGGCAGTCATCGCAAGCCGCATGGCGGGTTAGGATCCTGCCGGGCATTTCCGCGGCGTCGTGGCCCGCCTGGGGCCCGAAAGAGGGATGAACGTACATCTTGCGGGTGAATTCCGATTTCAAATCGGGGAGCTTGGCGAGCGCGTTCCCATCGTGACACTGGAAACAGACCTGGTCGGTTTCACTCTTCATCAACTGGCTGGCTTGGTGGGCCGTGTGGGGGCGGTGGCACGCCTCGCAGCCATTCGTCGATGTATTGGTGTAGCCGGTGTGCGCGCCCAACCAGGTGATGCCATTGTTGGTCTGGGTGTTGTAGATGTTTGCCGCGGTCTTGTGGCTGGACGACATGCCCTGAGTGCCGCTCCAACTCCACAGGTTGGAGCCCGTTCCGCCCTTCAAGTCGTGGCACGTAGTGCAGATCGCCGACCCCGAGTTGTTCTTCACCAGGAAACGGTTCTCGGTGGTGTCGATGGACTCGTCGTGCGCGTCATGGCAGCTCGTGCATTGCAGCCGATTCTTGTTATCCAGCTTCACGGGATCGCCTTTGGGCGGCACGCGAAGTTGGGGGTTGGAAAGATCAACCGTAAGAGCGATGGGGTGATGGCTGCTGAGATTGGCGCCGAAATTCGAGGCATCCGAGGGGGACAGGGTCTGGTTGCCCGGCACGTTGCGAAAGGGAATTTGTCCATTGTTGACGGTATCGCCCAGCGCCACCGTGCCGTCATGGCAGCTCAGGCAGAGCTTGGAATAGTCCGTGGATAGCGGTTGCGCCGAGGTCGCGGTCATGGTGGAAGTCTGGTAAACCTGGTAGGTCACGCCCTGCGAAAGCTGGTGGTTCCACAGTGGCGCGGCCGGCTGGGCTTTGTGCGGCGTATGGCAGAATAAGCAGGTTTCGTCCTCTTTGCCGGCTTTGATGGTGGAGCCGCTGGAGGTGCTGAAGTCGTGCCGGGAATTGCGAATCTTCTTGATGGAGCCCGCTTGTCCTGCGGCCAGGGCGCAGAACGATGCCCACACGAGGATGATGGCGAGGAAACGCATCACCGGCCACCCCCTGCCCTGCCGGATTCTTCCCTCGGCCCGCCGCGATGGTACTGAAACACCTCGATCCGGCTCTGGAAAGGATCGGCAACGTAGATGTGGTCCGCAGCGTCAATGGCAATCCCCGCGGGAATATAGAATTCACCCGGACCGCGCCCGCCTTCGCCAAAACTCAGCAGGTATTGGCCGCGCGGATCGAAAATCTGCACCGTGGAAAAGAGCGCTTCGGCGATATAGAGATGGCCCTGCGAATCAAAGGCCATTCCTTTGGGACGGTTGATGGAGCCCGAGCCGTCGCCCGCTTCGCCGAACTGGCTCAGATACTTTCCCTCCGGAGAGAAGACCTGGATGCGGAAGTTCAGCGTGTCGTTGACGTAAAGGTTCCCTTCCCGGTCGAGGGCGAGGAAGGTGGGATAGTTGAACTCGCCAGGGCCGGTGCCCCGCTCGCCAAACCTCGCCACCATGCGGCCGTCATCGGAATAAATGAATATGCGGGGCCGGGTTGTGTCCAAAACGTACAGTTGCCGGTTGCGGGGATTATAGACGATCGATGCCGGCCGTTTGAACGCGCCTTCCTCACCGCCAATGTAAGTCAGGAACTTCCCTTGCGCGGAATACTTCAAAACATGTCCGGAGGCCGAATCGCCCACGTAAATGTTGTCGTCTCCGTCGAGGGCCAGGCACACCGGGGCGCCAAACGCTTTGCCTTTGAAACCGTTCAATACCTTCACCGATTTCTTCTTGGCGTCGTAAATCTTGATCTCGTTCGCGCCGATGTCGGCAATAATCAGACGCCCCTGGGAATCGACCACCAGGGAGAAGGGTCTCTGGAGCCGGGAGGGGTCAGTCTCGTTCATGGCCCAATCCACAAACTTGCGCCAAAGGGAGGGCTTCCAGCCGAAATCCTTGGCGCGTCCGAAACTTTGCAGAAATTCGATCCGCGTGGGCTCCGGCGCCGGAGGCCAAACTAAGGCTGGCTTGGGGGGGGCTGGCAATGTCTGGGCAAGGACCGCACTCGGAAACAGGAGACTCGCCCAGAGAGCAGAGGAGAAAATAACCAGGGTTATCCAGACCTTGCGAGTACGGCCCCTTTGGACATTTTCACCCAATTCGAGTCTCCCAGTGCTTCCAGCGATGAGTTATGCAACAAAATGGCCGAAACCAGGGCATAAACAGCCCGTCTCTGTGAATAACTCATGCATTTTCAACTAATTACTTCCGTCCCAAAGCCCAGCAACCGTGCCCACGAAAATCAGACATTTTTAATGTGTGTAATTTCGCATCACTGAAAAACAGGTGTCAGGTATCAGGTGTCAGTTACTGGCTCTTGGAACCTGCTGCTTCTTCTCCGCGTCTCCGTCCCCATAGCGGCAGAAGGTGTGAAACAACACCATTTTCACCGCGGAGGCGCTGAGACGCAGAGAAATGACCCTTTTTTTCAAAGCTCTGCGCCTCCGCGTCTCCGCGGTGAAAGGTTTGATGGGGTTCTTTCACACCTTCCCAAAGGCAAGGTCAAACAGACTATGCTGCGCCGAAAACGTGGAAGGGGAAGCGCACCCGCAAATAATACTGGCTCACGATTTGATGGGTATCCGGGAGATTGCTGAGTCCTCTTCCGTATCCACCGTACAAAGTGAAGCGTCCGAACTTGTATTTCACCATGAGATTCGCCTGATCGAAGTGGTCCACGTTGCTCGTGCTGGTGGTGAACAGGTACTGCTGCTGCGAATAGGAACCTTCAATTTCGAGGTTATACCTGAAATTCCAACCCAATCCTGCGCGCGAGGTGGCGACGTAGGTTGCCACGAAGGGATTCAGCAAATTGAGAGGCAGGGTTACCCCGCCCGTTGACCCCCCAGGCTGAAGCAGGGTGGAACCGGTTTGGAAGAGCCCGCTCATGGAATCGGAGTCAGATTTGGCCGCGAAAAGGCGCAGCTTTTTCCGGGGAAAACTTGCCGAGAGGGAGAAGCCGTTGTCGTGCAGATTCTGCTTGGTCCCCTGCATCTCCAGGGTGGTGCGTCCCAATTCCGCCTCGCCCTGCAAAGAGACGAAGGAGAAATGATCGGTGCGGAAATCCAAGTCTCCGTGCTGGTCGGTGGTTCCCACGATGTTGAAGAAGATGGGGTTGGTCTGATTGTTATAGATATAGGAGAGCTTGACCTCAGCCTTGCGGCGATTTCCCCCGCGCAGCGAATTGGCGAGGTTGTAACCCAGCCCATGAACGGACGTCCCGGCTTCCGTGCGGAAAAATTGCCCCATCACCGAGCCGGTACTGTCGAAAGCCAATTCCCAGATCTTACGGTTGTAACCATAGCCGCCACCCGCACTGGTCTCGCCGGAGGCAATGGTGGTCAAAACCGCTGTCGTCTGTCCGCTCAATTGACTGTTGGGAATGCCGTTATTGGAGTAGTTCGCGGCGCCAAAGACACTCAGTTCGTGAGTGAGGAGGTAGTTTACCATTCCTGAAACCGTTTCCGTCGCCACCTTGATGGACTGGGGACTGAAAGGAAGGCTGAGGTTGCCCCCGTTGGCAGCCTCCACCGCGGCCAGGGTGTTCGAGGCATTCTGCGCATAGGACGCCTGAAAATTGCTGTGGAGCTTTTCGCTGTGCCGCCAATTCACGCCCGTCTGGAGCTGAAGGATATCGGTTGAGGAAGCCCCGCCATTGGCAACGCCGTTAAGACCCACGTGCGAGTACGTGGCCCCCACCACGGCGTTCAGCGCCCGGCCGAAATCACGCTGCCCCTCGAACGCCAGGGTGTCTTGCGCATAGTGGCTGCTGGGGGCCGTGTTGACGTCCAAATAATTCTCGGTGATGCGCGTATGCCAGCCGAAGAGGTCGCGCATGGCGAATACGTTCGCGTAGCGGTCCTTGGAGGTCAAGGAGGGGCCGCTAGCCAGCCCGTACTCGGTGCTTCCCAACCCCGCGCTGTAACTAATCAGGGCGAAGCGGGGCTGCTTGATTTGGCCGGAAAGGGAGTAGTTATCGTTGGTGGTGCTGTAGGGAGTGATCAGGGACCCGTAGGCATTCGTGTGGTTTTGAGTGAAGCTAAAATTGAGGGGATAGTGTCCCTCCGGGAGGATGGAAGCGTTGAAGTCGTAACTCAGGCCGTTGGATTTGGCGCTGCCTTGATCGACAGCGTTGTTGTTGCCGTCCCAATAGGTGCTAAAAGCGTAGTCGAACAGGCGTGGGTCGTACAAAAACCCATTGCTGGCCAAACCCATTTCCGTGCTGAGATTGTGATTGCGGGTGTCAAAGCCGGTGCCGTCGGCGGTGTAAGTGTTGTCCTTATCGAATCCGAAGCCGCCGAAGCCGTTGACTTGCGTGACGTGAAAAGGACCCTGAGCCCGCAGGGCAGTCCCCGCCGCCATCACCAGCATCGTTATCAGGACTGCCAGCCGCCGCATTACTCATACCCCGTTTCCCTAACCGGTCGTCAGTTGTCAGTGGTCGCGAGCAAACGAAACTCAAAATTCGAAACTCGAAACTCGCCCCGAGTTTTGGGTTTTCGTTGCCGATCGGGAACGAACCGCTCAATTCGACCCCCTCACCCCCGACCCCTCTCCCCCAAGGGGGCGAGGGGAGTTGGTAGCATGACTAAATCAATCACCTCTCCCCTCGCCCCCTTGGGGGAGAGGGGTCGGGGGTGAGGGGGTCGCTTGGCAACAAACTGCTGAGAGACCAACCTCTAATGCGCACAGCGTCAGTGGTCAGCCAGGGGACCTACGTGCGCCGCCGCCGTCGGCATGCCGTCCAGAATCTCGATCTGGGCGCCTTGTTTGACTTGCGCCACCCAGGATTCACGCAATTCGTTGAACTTCTTTTTTTCCAGGTCGGCCTCGATGACCTTGCTCACTTCTTCCAGTTTCATCTGGTGGCTGGGTTCGTAGCCCTCCACTTTCACCAGACAGTATCCGTACTGGGTGCGGAAAGGCTCGCTGATCTTGCCCACCGGCAGGCCAAAAACCACCTTTTCAAAATCGGGCTCCAGACGGCCGCGGTGAATCCATCCCATATCGCCGCCATTGACCCGGTACATGTCATCGGAATCCTGTCCCGCCACCGTGGCGAAGTCTTCCCCCGCCTTCAACCGCCGCGCCAGGTCGAAAATCTTCTGTTGGGCTTTTTGCTCCTCGCGCGGTGGGGCCTGGGAATCCACGGCGACCAGGATCAGGCGCACATGGACTTGCTCCGGCCGCTCATAGCGCTTGAGGTTCTGCTCATAGTAGGCGCGCACCACCTGCGGGGCTACGTGTGAAGGCTGAATGACCTTCTCCTGGAAGCGGCGCTCCAAGGTCATTTGGCGCTGGAGCTGCTTCAGAAACTGCGGGCGGGTGAGGCCGTCGGCGCGAAGAGCATCCTCCATGGCCTTGGCGCCGTAATGGTTGCGGATGCGCTGGAACTGCGCCTCAACTTCCGGCATCGGCACCAGCTTTTGGGTCTTTACGGCTTGCTGGTAGGCAAGTTCCTGGACGATGAGCTCCTCCAGCGCCTGGGCCCGTATTTCTTTCAGCTTGTCCGGGCGCAGGCCCCCATGGACGGTGTTGCTGGGAAGGAGCTTTTCCATTTCATTGTGGAGGTCACCCTCGGTGATTCCCGCGCCATTCACCCGAGCCACTTGTTTGCTTAGGTCGGGAAGGGAGGGGTTGGGAACTCCCGCCCCGAGGGACCCTCGACCAGCCAGGCAAATCCCCAGCGCCAGCAGGAGGAGAAGTTGCCAGTGGCGAAAACGTCCGTGCTGCCCCTTAGTCTCGGTCCTCATAAAACCTCCAAAATGGCTTGCTTTGTAGCGGCGGTCTCTGACCGCCGACCTTTAGCGTCGATCTCCGATCGACGATTCGGCGGTCAGAGACCGCCGCTACAACGGCCCAGGGTTGGGAGCCTTTCCGGCGGGTGGCCGGAAAGGCTCAGGTTGATTAATTCAAAGCGCCGTGGCAGGCCAGGCACAGGCCGCTGGTGCTGTTGTCGGTGCGGAGGAAATCATTGATCGTATTGTCGTGAACATCGTGGCAGGTGGCGCATTGCATGGTGCCGTTATATAGAGGCAGCCATCCGCCGCCCGCGGGTAGAATGCCCGTGGCACTGCCGCCCAAGGTGGAGCCCGAAATCGCCAGCGCGGAAGTGGTGGGAGTAACAAGGTCCTTGGTTTGCGCCGCCAGGGCCGCGTTGTAAGTGAAGTTGATGGGGTGCACGGAGGTAAGGCCCATGCCCGCGCCCGGGTTTCCGGCAACGACCGCATAGCTGGCGGCCATCTGCATGGTGCAAGCGCTGCCGGCAGCGACGGCGCCCGCCTGGCCGCAACTCATGGCGGGTTCAGAGACGCTGCTGTGGAGGCTGGGCTGATAGGAACCGGTGTTGAATTGGTTGACCCCCACCGTGCCGTCATGGCAACTCAGGCACAGGTTGCTGATCACGGCCGTCGACGGATTATTCGTGGCGCCAAGGTCCGGCAGATTGGCGAGACCGGTCAAGGCGGTGAAGCTGGGGCTGCTGTAAGTCCCGTAGGTGGTAACCGTCGAGAGCGTGTGGTTCCACAGAGGGGGCGGATAGCCGGAGGAGGCACTGGCAGAGATGTGGGGAGTGTGGCAGAAGTAGCAGATCTCGGTGAAGGTTGTGCTGTGAACACTCGAACTGCTGTTCGACGAAAGGTCGTGCAAGCTGCCCTTGATCTTAATGATGTGCGAATACTGGGCGTTGGCGTTTGCAGTCATGAACAAACCGGCTACAAGCGTGAGAAGGACTGAATATTTACGCGTCATGGCGTTGTTTTCTCCTTTTGAGTTTCACTAAAAGATTTCTGGGGCCCACTTCCTAAAGTGACACCTGCATCACCCCCTTTGGTTTCAATTTTCGTTGTCTCCATCTTGCCCTTGACGGGCGCCGGGGCGTCCGTGGCCCCATCGAGGAGTTGAAAGATCTGGATCCGGTGGTTGTCCTGGTCGGTCACGTAGATGAAATTCTGTCTGTCAATGGCGATGCCGGCGGGAAGCATGAAATGGCCGGGCATGGGACCCCACCCTCCCAGAAACATCAAGAGGTTCTTTTTCTGGTCGAAGATTTGAAAATTGCAAAAGTCCGAATCCACCACGTAGATGTTCTGGTAGGAATCCAAGGCAATCCCTTTGGGCTTGTTGAATTGGCCGAAGCGGTTGCCCTGCTGGCCAAAACTCTGTATGAATTTGTATTGGGGATCGAAAACCTGAACGCGGAAATTCAGCGTGTCGGTGACGTAAATGTTTCCCTGTGCGTCCACCGCCACGAAGGTGGGGAAGTTGAATTGACCTGGGTCGGGCCCGCGGGTTCCGAACTTGGCAATCGCCTGCCCCGACTCCGGATCGTAGACCAGAACCCGCTGGCCCGTGGAATCGGTTACATACAAGCGATGCCGCGCCTCATCCACGGCCACATCGGTGGGGTTGGTCATCTCACCGGAGCCACCGAGCGCCATCAGAGCGTTGCTGTCCACATCAAAGGCATACACATGCTGCCCCGCCGCATCCGCTACCCAGAGGCGGTCCTTGCTGTCCACGGCCATGCCCAGGGGCACGGCCAGGCTGACCTGGCCACCCTTTCCAATGTAGGTCACTTTCTTGTTGTCGCGGTCGAAGACGAAAATCAGGCCTTGAATGCTGTCACTGACGTAAATGCGGTTCTTTGAGTCCGTGGCGATGCCGTAAGGCTTTAGGAAGAACGGCTTGATGTCGGTCTTCTGCACCCCCGCCAGGCGGTCGAGGAAGTTGGCCTTCTTGACCCCCTCGAAGTCCGCCGCACCGTAAATGGCGCCGATAAACTTGATGCGGGGCTTCTCCGGCGGAAGGGGCCAAACAAGCTGCACGGGCTTGCTGGGGGCCGCTTCCTTCTTGGTTTTTGCCTGGACGGCGCCGGCGGCCAATAGCAGCAGGCTGATCGCTGCCACCGTCCCCTTCATCCTGATTTGCGAGGTTTCTCGGTTCATGATTCTGTTCCTTATTTGTGGCACTGCGCGCACAACTCCTCCTGGCTCTTAACCCCCGCCGCCATGAGCTTGGGGAGCGCGGAACTGTGCTGGTTGTGGCAACTCAGACAACTTATGGTGGCTTCCTTGCTGCGGGGGTCCTTCCCGGTCAGCGGATGACCCATCATGGGGTGGCCGGAGGTTCCGCCGGGATCCAAACCCAGCTTGGGAGCCTGGTTATATGCTTCCAGACTCACTACTTGGTTGCCTAACATCGTTACCAGCTTGGTTTCGTTATTGACCTTCACGCTGGAGGGCTTCTCCCCATGACAACTTAAACAGAGCGTGTTCACCGGAGCGCGCGTTTGCGCCTTGTAGTCGCCCGTGTGCGGGTCGTGGCAGACCAGGCACTGGCCCGCCTTGAAGGGTTGATGCTGGACGGGATCCTTGCTGGCTTCGTGGCACATGGCGCAGAGCTCCCCGCCCGTCGCCAATAGCGTGATCGTGGTCTTGTTATCCGCGGAGGCCGCCTGGTGGCAGTTCTCACACCCCATCCCCACCGCCGAATGTACGAACTTCCCCTGATTCTTGGCGGGATGACACTTGAGGCAAGTTTCAGACTTAATGTCCTTTGTGTCAATAAAAGGGTGATCGGTGAAGTCGGCAGCAAGAATACTGTTAACCTGCGAGGCCAAAGCTGCCGATAGGACGAGAAGGAGTAATACTTGCCCTTGGGACTCTTTCGCCACTCGCGCTACAAAGGAATTTTTCCTTAAACCCATTGTCCAGACCCCGTTGACTTGATGGTAGGAGCAAGGGCTTAGCCAAAAATGTGAATAGTTTGTCCGCGGCGACAATTAGAAAGTGTTAATTTTCTATACGTTCCAGCCTGTATGATTTTTCCATAAATTGCCCTGTGGTGTTTTACAGCATAGTGCGTTAATTTACACAACTGCCTGTTTTCTAATGGGGTTAGTCACCTAGAAGGGCTAACAATGAAGCACACGACAAATTGTCGTGATAAACGAGTGGGGACCTATAGGGACATGTGGAACCGTTTTCCAATTGCGCCCCAGAGGACCTCGGTTTCCTTTGGGCATTTGCCCTTTAACCATAGTGCCTCCAACATACTTAGCACCGCTGATAGCGTCTTTTTGTTGACCGCGTCCATCCTTCCGGTTACCATCAAATTAACTCGGGGGAATCCGTATGACAAAAAGTGATCTTGATAAGACCTTGGGTACTCCTGCCTACGTGATGCTGTGGGTGCTTGTAGTTGTTGCGGCGGTGCTTGCCATCATTTGCGTAAGGGCCGAGGAGATCCGCCAATGGTATCTGGCGCAGGGCGCTTGCTTCGGAATACTGTTCCTGCTTGCCTTGGCGGCAGTCTATGGGTGGCGCCATCACCGGGCGCGGCGGGTACTCTCTCTCGAGGCTGAGGCTTACAGCCGGGCGCTGCAATACTTGCTGCTGGTTCTCGCTGCCGGCGTCATGGGCCTGATGATCAATGCTCTTCGCTACGCGCACTGGGTGGACGGCATCGTGGCGAAGACGGTAGGCGTGGGAATTCTGTTTGCCGGTTCCGCCTTCATCGTCGGAGTGCTTCTGGGCTTTATCTTTGGATTTCCTCCCGCCCCCAGCGGCACTGCTTCTCCCAAGGCGGGTCAGACTTCCAGCGCGCCCTCAGCAAATCAAACTCCCCCGGGAAGTAAAGCGACCGCGACATCGCAGCCTACATCCGTTTTTCAAAACACCAACCTCCAGGAGATTTCCGATTGGCTTACCAAGGTGATTGTGGGAGCGAGTCTGGTGGGATTGACCAAGCTGCCGCCGCTGATCAAGCAATTCGCGGAGTTCATGGCGAATGGAATCAATCCTCACGACCCTTCCCCGCCCATCGCCCTTGTAATCCTGGGGTATTTCTCTTCCTGTGGCCTCCTCTATGGCTATCTGTGGACGAGATACGAAATCGCCGCCACCTCCCAGCCGGCGGATTACGACTCTGAGGCCTTGGCCGCGGTCGATCTCTGGCTGGGTCAACCTTCCAGTTCCAAGGACGATGAGGCGCGCCAGTCGATGATGGAGGCCATCAAGGCCGCTTCCGCCGGCGCCAGGATGCGAATCTTCCTCGACGCGGAGAAATTCCGCAAGCCCGCCAGCGAAGAGGTGAACGAACGCTCGCTTCCCGTGTTCCAGGCCCTGGTGGAAGCCGACGCGCAAGAAATCTTTCATCGCAGCCGTGGCCAGTTGGCTTTGGCTCTGATGGGGAAGAAGAAAGATCCGAAGGATCCCGCGGCTTCGAAGCAGGATTGGAGCAGCGCGCTGGACCTGTTGAATGCCGCCATGCGGATTCGCGACCGGTCCCGCGAACCAAATTGGCGGGAGTATGAACTAGCGCGCGCCATTTGCCGGATTCATCTCGACACCCAGTTTGACGAACGGCAAAAGTCGGCAGCCGAAGTGCAAAAGTCAATTCGCGCCGACCTGGACAGGAGCGGCGTCGTTCCCCACGACGAGCGAAAGCTGATCGATCCCGAGGATGCCGCGACCAAAAAGAGCGCCATCGCCACTTGGGAGAAGCTTAATCCGCCGAGCGGCGGATAACTCGCTGCAGTCCGCAAATTAGCTGCGAGCGTTTACATTTCGAGGAAGCCCCCACCCCATCCACCTGCTTCTCTCACTTCACCGTCAACGTATCCATGGACGTCGTACTGAACACATCCGGCTGGTACATTGTCTCGGCCGAACCGGGGCTTATCCCGAACTTCCCGGGATTCACCACGCGCAGGAAGTAGATGAACTCCCCACTCCCCTTGAACGAGGTTCGAAAGAAACTCGCCCGATCATCGTGATACTCGTGGCCCTCATAGAAAGGCGAATACCCAATCGCCCCGTCCAGCGCCGCCGTTGATTCGATAAGCTCAGTTCCCGCCGGAATGGGGTCGTTCACCATCAAGTATTTGCATGCGTCGCCGGTCACTGTGACTTTCACCGCGAGAATGTCCCCTGGCTCCACCGCACCATTCAGCGCGACGCTTTTATAGGATTCTCCCGCAGGGGTCGGCGCGTGCTGAGGGTCCCCCGGCGCCTCCGGGCGAACCCGGTCCAGCTTTTGATACTTGCGTTCGATCTTCACGCCTTTGTTGTATGCTGTGTCTGCCGTGGTGAAGTACTCTGATGAAAGCGACCAGTAGATCGTTCCCCCGCCCTTTTTTTCCAACCGGAGGTGGTTTTGCGCCTCCTTGAGTTGGGACGCATCAAGTTCCACGGTGACGGCGCCGCCATTCTTCCCTTCGCTGTTCAGGGCATACGAGCCCACTTTGGAGTCGTTCAGGTAAAGCTCGGCGCCTGTCCCGCTCTGTAGTTCACCGCTCTGCTTCAAGTACTCGGTTAGCGCGAGCAAAACCATTGCGGTCGGCTTGGTGGACTGCCAATACTCGCCCTGGTCTCGGTTCTCCATGAGCCATGCGACCGCCTTGGGCAGCAATTCGCTCTTAGGGTCCTGCCGCGACAAAAATTGGACGGCGAGAGCCGTCGCTTCCCGATCCTCGTTGCCACTAAATTCCAACAGCGGATCTTTGTTTGCTGTCCAATGTGCCCGCAGACTGCCCCCATGCGCGGCTTTTTCTATTTCTGGCGTAAGCTGGCCCGCACGCTCATCGGAAGCTGCCTGTAATCCAAGACCCAACAAGGCAGTGCCGTAGGGTGAGAGTGAGGACTTGTTCTTCCAAACCTGATCCATCAACTTGCGGTCCGGTTTATCCAGCGTAATTGCGTACAGGAAATACGCTCGCATGTCGGCGCTGACATTCTTGTTAAAGTTGTCCACCAGCCACTTCCGGCCTCGTTTCAAAGCCTCGCCGTCCACCTTATAGCCGGCGGCGCGAGCCTGGCTTAGCCCTGCCGCAACGTACGCCGTCATGAACGAATGATCCGGGTCATTTTCCCACCAACCCCACCCGCCGCTGGGATGTTGATATTTGTAGAGCCGCGCCAATCCGGCAGAGACTTTCTTGTGCAGCTCCGCTTCATTGACGTCAGATTTCATGCCGAGCTGTTTCATTACCGTTGCGACGGCAATGTTGGGACCGAAGCTCGACATCGTTTGCTCCGTGCACCCGTAGGGATACGTCGTCAGAAAGTTCAGCGCTTTCATTGCGGCAGCAGCCAGGGACGGGGCAATTTGGATTACGGCCCGGCGCGTTTGGGGAACGCTGTCGGCCGGAAATGCCATCGTTTCCGTGTGGCTATCGCTCCCCAACTGAAGGATTCCGCTGCGGCCCACGCGCAGCTTCACCCCCAACGGATGCACCGGAATCGCGTTCTCGATGGCATCCGATTCTTCGTTGGTAAGCGCCTTGGCCGTCATTTTCGCATTTCCAACCGACGTTGCGCGCACCACCCAACTTACCCCGGTGTCGCCGCCACTCGGAACCTCGACATCCCTAGTTGTGCCGCTCACCACCTCCAGACCCTCGACATCGAGCGATACACGCGCCCTCTTCGCCGTGGGCAGGTAGTTGTGAATGAACGCCGAAATCGTGACCTCATCGCCCGCGCGCAGAAAGCGCGGCGCCGAGACGCGCAGCAGAACATTCTTCCGCGAGATGACTTCATTCACCGCGCTGCCGACCCTGGTGTTCTCGGTGGCCCCGCGCGCCGTCGTTCGCCACGTCGTCAGCGTGTCCGGCACGCGAAAGTTAACCTGGGCCTCACCGTTCTCGTTCGTTTGTACGTCCGCCACCCAGTAAGCGGTGTCAGGGAAATCTTTTCGCACCCGAGGCTCCACGAAGGCGTCGGGAACGAGGATGCCACCCACTCCACCCAGCGTCCCGCCTAGAACACCGCCGATAACACCACTGGTGCTCCCTATGGGGGCACCACGCCCTGCCGCATCCTGAAACCAAAAGGTCAGTGAGTCTTCCGTATGTATGCGGTCTTTTCTTTGCGGGTAGAAGGCAGTAAGCATGTCCCCGGTCGGGTCATTTCCCAGTGCGTATATCGAGGCGTCCACCACCCCGAGGCTCAAATCCGCGCTTGCAGGCTTCCCGTTCGCAGTATGGGTGCGAAGCATCATGGTGGCTTCTTCACCCGGCTCAAATTGGCCTTGGGAGGGCTGAACTTCAATCTTCAGCACGTGCTCGGTCGACGCCACGGCAAAACTCGCGGAAGACGCCTCTGACTGATAGGTTTTGCCGCCCCGCACGGCAATGGCGTGAACATAGAAGTTGGGCGCAAACTCGGGTTTAATCGGCAGCATTAACTCGGCAGTCTTCCCGGCAGCATCCACCTGATAGGACTCGGTTGAGTTCCCCGATTCGATCGTCACGAAGTAGTGCAAATTCTCTTTTTCGCCTAGGAAGAGGAGCCGCGCCTTGTCTCCGGGGGCGTATGTCTTTCGGTCCGCCTTTATGACAATCGCCCCATGCTCGGCAAATGCATATTGGCGAGGTTCACCTCCCAGAACCGTCAACCCCGTGTCCGCCTGGACCTCGCGGCCATTACTGTCTGTCGCCACGATGCGAACCTTGTAGCTGCCCGGTTCCTCCAACTTGAGGGACACCTCCCCCTTACCGTTCTCTGCCGTTTTCCCAGCTACAGGTGGAGTCGAGACGTTCTTGTACTCATTATTCTCGAACCGCGATACTTCGACCCTGAATGATGTCGCAACCGGCCGGTCGTCGTAATCGGCCGCGGAGATATCCAATTCGGCCGCCTCACCCTTTGAATAGAAGTGGCTCCTCTGGGAGGAGCTCAGTCTAAAACTCCCGTAGGCCGCAAGCACCTGCGCTCCGCCGGTAATGACCCGCCCTGTTTCGTCCGTGATATGTGCCCGGATGATTATGTCCTGGTCGCGTTTCGATTGAGCTGCTGTGGTCGCGATCGTAAACTTGAATGCTCCCGCCTCATCCAGGACACCCGAGCCTTTCCCCACGATCAGATAGGTCCGGCCTGCCCCGGAATATGAGTTCGAGAATTCTCCGTACTTTTCAGGATCGACCCGGTAGCTGTCCGTCGCGTCCGCCGAGTAGTCCACCCTGGCGAATTTGACGGGCTGCCCGAAAAAGTAGTGAGCATCCACCGTAACGTTAAGGTTCTCACCCTGAATAACCTGGGTCTTTTCAGCGGTCACTCGGACTTTAAGCTCCGGCTTCTTGTATTCCTGCACGGTGAAGGTCGTGCCGCCTCCAGAATAGTGGCGGCCGCCCGATTCAAGGCCGTCTTCATCCCCCGTCTGCTCGCGCTCTTTTGGGCCAATCGTAAGCTCGTAAACACCCAGCTTTGCATCTAGCGGCAGGGGCACTTCCCCCGAAACGGTACCCATGCTGGAGGTGCGCAGATCCTGCTCAGTAAAGGCCTGGTAGTTGGGGCCCTTGACGATAAGCTTCAGGGCCACACCCTTGGGAACGCCCAAGACCTTCTCTCCCGGGTCCCGAAATACTCCCTTGAAGTGGACTGTATCGCCGGGCCGGTAAATCGGCCGGTCCGTGTAGGTATAAGCCTTGCCGGGCTCATTCTCATGCGGCGGCCAATATGCAGGCTTAATTGCGGCAACGTCGCTCCCTTTCATGGCAACGAGCAAGATTTGCCCGGACTTTGCCATGTGCACTTCCGCCATTCCCCGCTGATCGGTGCGCGTGCGCACCTCACTCTCAGTCTCAGAGACTGATATCACATCGCAATCCGGTACCGGCGCCCCCGTTTGCCGATCGGCCGCATAAACGTGAGTGGTTCCGTTTGCATTGCGGGCGATCAGGGTGATGTCGGTAACAAAAACGATGGTATAGGCGCGCAATTTGCCATGGCTCGCCTCGATCAGATAAACTCCCTTCTCTTTGACCGGCACCGCAAGATCTCTCGTCGCGTAGACTGTGGTCTGGGCGCTGCTGCGGGGGTAATGGGTCCATATAAATGAAGGCCCTTCCTGTCGCTTCAATACCACGTCCCATTTGGCGGCGAGGGTGGTTCCCTTCATCAAACCCACGATGCGCTTATCCAGAGGCTCAATCATTTTGTCGGTGTCGTGATGGAAAACAGATGTGGGATTCTCGAATGTCATCGCATTCTTGTTCGTGACCAGCTTGAGCAACCGCACCGGATCGGCCACCCGGTAGGCGCGCAGCGATATCTGGCTGAATCCCGCCGCCTGAATATTCATTACGGGCTGATGCCCCGACGCGACCGTCTGGTCGCTCGAAATGGAGATCCCCTTATCTTCATGATCGTCGGCAAGGGCGCTTTTCGTCGCCATTACCGCAAAAACCGTAAGCAAGAGAACGAATCGCCGCATAAGTATCCCCAGAGGCATGAATTGAACTCAACGTGGGCTCGGCAACACAATACGCGCCGACCGCAAAAAATGCCACACCCACTTACATAGACACCGGCCTCTCCAGTTTTGTTCCCGCACGACACAAATTTCCGATGCTGAGTCGCCCGCGATCTCCGGGGGGGCGGTTCGCGAATCGCCCCTACGAGGAATTCGCCATCCGGCGCTGCAATACCGTAAATTCTTGTTTTTTTAGCAAGAATTTCCGGGCTGGGCGTAGGGCCGAACAGCGTTCGGCCTTGGCCGAGCGCTGCTCGGCCCTACAGGGGCAGTTCGCGAACCGCCGCTACCAGGAAATCGCCATCCGGCGCTGCGCTTGCCCTCCTGGCCCCACGATTTTCAGAGTTTGATGGGCTCCCCCCGAATCCACGAATCGGACCCCCTGGATCAGGACGGGAATTTGCGCGCGGCAAGTCCGGCGGGACTTTCCTAGGGGTAGGAAAGGGAGAGGAGAAGCAGACGCGAATTGTTCCATCCGCGCGAAATTTGCCGATATTCCCCTTGACTCCGAAGAACCATGTGCTAGGCTATTAAGTGGAGAACCGCGTACGGGAGACGGGATACGGGGTGCGGAACATAGGGCACGGGAAAGGGGATACAGGATACGCAGTCTGGGATGCGGAAGTCGGGCCGCGGCTTTCGCGACCAACTGTTGACGGTGCGCTGTCGGCTGTGAGCGTTTAGCTGCATGCTGTAACTTGTCAGCCCCAAAAGAGACGCTTTGATGGTAGGAAGCTCGGGAATAACGGAGAACAAGCCGGCCACGATTCGGAGGAAAAAACCGCCTGAGTGTCAGATGGAAGCTTCCGAGGAAACTGCGTCTTTCCACGATGTGCCGGAAACAAAAGGGGTTAGCGCACTGGGTCAAAATGTCATAATACTTTACCTCGCTTAAATACAGATAGTTAGCATGAAAGCCAGGAGCCGGGTTAAAAAAGGGGTGTGTTTCTTCCACGATGTATTAGAAAAAACAGGGGTTAGCAATGAATTGCGAAAATCTTGCGAAAATCTATGTTATTGAAATTAAGATAGTTAGTCAACGTTATGCGGCCAGGGTCAGCGAAAAAAAAGGGGGACTAAAAATGCCTCAAAATTTCATTAAGTTATTGAAAACAAGGCTATAAAGAATTCCTGTTTTCCGTCTTTCCACGATGTTGATGAAAATAAATGGGTTAACTGCAACTTTCCACGATGTCGATGAAAGCAAAGGGAGTTATTCAAGGTGAAAATAACAAGTGTCGACAGACAAAGAGGGGCAAAACCCAAGGGCTGAACGGCGGTTTACGTGATCATCGGAAAGAAGGCGAACGAAATTGGACCACAATCTTACCAGGCGTTTTTCCCGGCAGAAATCAACTTGTACCCAGCACCGGCACGGCCACGGAGCGCACCGCGCGCGCGTCGTCGCTCAACAGAAAATGGATGACGCGCGCCACGTCGGCGGTTGCCACCCACTGGGAGAAATCGGCCTGGGGCATGGCGCGCCGGTTCGCTTCCGTGTCCATGGTGCCGGGCAAAAGGCAGTGCGCGTGGATATTGTAGCCTATCAGCTCGCTCGCCAGGATTTCGGTAAGCTGGCGGACGGCGCTCTTGGCGACCGCGTAGGCGGCCATGCCCGCGCCCCCGCCGTTCAAAATGGCTCCGCTCGAGACGGTAATAATCCGGCCGAAATTCTGTCGCATCATCACCGGAACCGCGGCGCGGGCGGCGAGGTAGACCGTCCGCAGGTTCAGATCGAACATCCGGTCCCAGTCTTCCTCGCTGGTTTCGTGGATCTTCCCCGCCGCGAACCCACCGGCAAGGCACACCGGGAAGTCCACTCGACCCCAACGCTCGACGACCATGGCGATGAAGCGCTCGACGTCGGCGGCATTGGCGAAATCCGCTTTAGCGCCCCAAAGCCGCTCACTTGCGGCGCCGGCGTGACTCGCGAGCGCCGCCCAATGTTCATCGGCGGTATAAGGCACCGCCACGCGCGCTCCGCTCCCAGCCAGATCAAGGACCACGGCGCTGCCCAGCGCGCCGGTTCCGCCCGTAACGATGGCAACCCGGTCTTGAAAGTCCACGGAGACACCTCGCATCGGAAATATTCCAGGGGAACTGTAATGATAGCAGAGGGGACAGAGGCAGCAGGATGAAAATCATGCGGACGGTTTGCGACCGCCGATGGCGGAGGAGAGCCAAACGAGAACGCACACTCCGGCCGCCGGGAACGGCGCGTACGCGGCGTTTAATGGCAATATGGCCAGTACCTTTTGACTTAAGTACCTTGCAGGTATACCATGGCGTACGTGAGGGAGCCGGCCGCAAATGATCGGCAAGACGCTGGCCCAATACGAGATTGAAAGCTGCCTGGGTGAAGGCGGTTCGGGCGTTGTCTATCGCGGTCGCGACCTGCGCCTGGAACGGCCGGTGGCCATCAAAGTCCTCACCGATGCCCTGCGCGACGACGAGTTTGCCTGGGCCCGGCTGCTGCGCGAGGCGCGCCTGGCTTCGCAGTTGAACCATCCGCACATCGCCGCCATTTACGACCTGGGGGAAGAGGCCGGCTGCGCCTACATCGCCATGGAGTATGTGGAGGGGCTCCCCCTCGCTGACCTCATCCCCGAAGGCGGCATGCCTCCGGAGCAAGTCGAACGTTACGCCGCGCAGATTGCCGGGGCGCTGGCTTTCGCCCACCAGCAAGGGGTCATTCATGGGGATCTAAAGGGGTCAAATATCATTGTTACTCCAGAGGGTAATACCAAACTTCTAGATTTCGGCCTGGGCCGCCGCGTTCCGCGCCGGGGCATGGCGGAAGTCACCAGCTCATCCCTGCCCCTGGCGGAAGCCGGCGCCACGGCGGGAACCCTGCCTTATCTCGCGCCGGAAGTTCTGCGCGGCGGTCCCACCGGCATGGCGAGCGACGTGTGGGCACTGGGCGTGCTGCTCTACCAGATGGCCACCGGCGAGCTGCCCTTCCGCGGCGTCACGCCCTTTGACCTGAGCGTGGAGATTATGCTGGGCACCCCCGCCAAGCTGGCGCAACTGCCGGAGCCGCTCCAATCCACACTGCGCTGCTGCCTGGAGAAGGACGCCACGGCCCGCTTCGCCCAAGGGCGCGACCTCGCCAGCGCGCTCGCAGACAATGCCCCCAGCCCCCAGCCCGCCTCACCCGCAGCCGCCACCACGACCCCCGAGCGACCCGTGGAAATCCCCCGTCCACGCCACTGGCGCAAGTGGTGGGTGGCAGGCACAGCAACGGCGCTTCTCGGGTTAGCGCTGGTGTTAGTTCTAGGGTGGATTTACCCCCGTCACGCCGGGGTCGTGCCACCCGCCTCCCCGCCGACTGCGCAACCCCAGGTCCCCAAAGTTTCCAGCGCGGGGAATCCCGATGTAAAGGTTTGGGTCAATACGGACTCCGGGACGTATCATTGCCCCGGCACCAGATGGTACGGGAAGACCCGGGAAGGCCAGTACTTGACGCAGAAGCAAGCGCAGGACAAGGGATATCACCCGGCCGGGAGCCGCGCGTGTATGTGATGCAGGGGAAGGTATGGTGCGGCGAACGAATCCGCTTCACGCGGAATGGAGAAAGGGAGTAAGGAAGGCGCGAGACCTAATCGCCCACCGCCGAATCCGTCGAGGCAGCGGGAACAGTCGAGTTGGCCGTGATCACAAAACTCTGGTCCGTGTAGTAATACACGCCGCCTGTCTGACCGAAGTTCGAAGGATCCGCGTTCACGGTGAATCCGTTCCAGGTGGTCGAACCGGCATCATACAGGCTAGGGTTATAAGTGAAGGTGTAACCGCTCTTGTATCCGGCAGCAAGAGTCTGATCGACCAAGCCTGCTGCGGTCGAACTTACCTGCTGGCCGGAAGCGGGCGGACCCAAATACGCGAGGTTGAGGGAGAAGCCCGTACCGTAGGTGGTAGAGTAGCTCACTTCCGCCGTTGAGATGATGCGTAAACTCTCGATGGCGGAAGCTTGATTGGCCGCGACCCGGCTGCGAAGGAAATTGGGGATGGCGATGGCGGTGATGATCAAAATGATCGCCACGACAATTAACAGCTCAATGAGCGAGAACCCCCCTTCGTCATGACGCATGGCTGATTTCCTCCCCCCAACGAGCGCAACGCCGAACGAGGACGAGTCAACAGCGCTGAACCCGGCCTGCTGTAGATTAGTGCACGTTAAATACCAACATGCCATCTCTGCTGGGGCGCTGAGTGCTTGAAAATAGAGATTTTAGGCACGCCATACGCGGCAATCGTATCACAAGCGGACGCAGAGTGGAATAGCTATTGACAAAAAATGTCCTCCTCACGGCCCCTTGCGGGGCTTGGCGAAATCGGGCAAAACAGCAAGGTCGTTGCACAACCAGTACACTCGCCCTTGTGCACAAGAGGTAAGGCGTCTCGAAGCTTCTGCCTGTCCCACCCATCACCGGCGGTTTTATTGCGGAAGTTCCACCTCGGCGCCACGGCGCTCGGCGGAAAGATAGGCGCTGTAAAGCACCGCCATCGTGTCGCGCGCCAGTTCGCCGCTGGAGAGTGGGGCGTGGTTGGCAGCCATGCTGGTCATGAAATCCTGAAACTCTTGTGGGTAGCCGTGTTGCCAATCTTCGTCAGGCGCGGGATTGCTCCAACCCTGCTTGGTGCCGATTTTCTCCGTCACGTAAACGTCCTTCAGGAATTCCTCGCGCGGATTGTAGGTTGCAAGCGCGTCGATGGGATTCAGATTGCATCGGGTGCGATGATTGTTGGCAAAAACTTCCAGCCAGTTGTGCACACCTCCCAGGACGAGTTCCGTGGAAAACACGTCGGCCACCGTACCATCGTCAAACGTGACGTGCATCTGGCCGTAGTCCTCGACGTCGTCGTAGCTGGTGCGCAGGAATCCCATGTCGCGGTATTCCTTTCGCCGCGTGATCTCATGCGTGCGGCCGGAAACGGTGGTGGGGCGAATGGGCTTGCCGTCGCGCGCCTCGCCCTCCACACGCTTCAGGTGAAGAATGGCGGAGAGGGGATGGCAGCCCTTGCCCACCAACGAGCCGCCGCCGGAGAATCTCCAGACGCCGTAGTAGGGCGAGTGGGAACCGCTGTGCGAACAGTCGCCCATCATCCACAGAATCTGTCCGCCGCTTTTCTCCACGATTTCCCGCTCCTTGGCGATGGCCGGGGCATAGACCCAATTCTCCGCATAGCCAATCTGCTTTCCTGCCGCGCGCGCCGCCTCCAGGATGCGGTCGCAGCTCGCCAGGGCTTCGCGCCGCATCACATCCTTGCTGAAACTGTTGCCGCGAAAGTCCACGGTTCCCGGACCGTAGTAGCCCGTGAACGGCTTCTCGATGATCACGTGCTTGCCGCGCTGGAAAGCTGCCACGGCCAGCGGCTCATGCGTCGAGCCGGGCGTGCAGAGGTCCACCACATCCACGGCGTCGCACAATTCCTCGAGGGAGGTGAAGGCCTTGATGCCATGCGCGCGCGCAAATGCCTGGCGCGATTCCACCGACTTCGCGGTCACACCCACCACCTCCACCGGCACGCCATAGACGCGCCGCCACCCCTCCCAGTGAAATCGCGCGGCAAAGCGCGCGCCCACCAATCCCACTTTAATCGCTCCTGCCATGGCAAGCCTCGGTGTTGGAATCTCTCCCCGGATGGCGCAAGTCCCATCCACTTTGCCCCGGAAAAACGGGAAAATTCTACCACCTCGTCCACTTTTCGGCGGGATGTAATTCGAACCCCAGGCAGACGGGGTGGAAGATCGCCCGGATCCTTTGAGGGCGCCACTGTTGATTCCATAAAGTCGACGGCTCCTCAAAACCGGCAGACTTGGGTTGACTCTGGACAAGGAATGCGGGGAAAGGAGCCGACGAGCCTACCGAATCAAAGGACCGGGGTCTGCGTCAACCACGAGGGCAACATGTCTGTTGACTGCATTCTGGGAACCTGTTATGACTGGCCGTGTTAGTTTCCTCATGGGTCGTTGATCGGAAGCGCTCATGAACCCCGGCGCTTGCTCACGCTGATGCCTTCTATCCTCCCTATCATCGCCCGGCTTTGTATGAACGTGGATTACGCCCCAGGAATCTCCAGGGGAGGTAACCTTCCTTGTTAGAAGATACAAAAGCTCCACGCAATCAAGCACGAGTTATCCTTCGTGTGGTTACTTCTTTTCTGTTAGCACTCCTCCTGGCTGTCTCGGTATCCTGTGGCGCCGGAGGTGGGAGTGCGGGCGGCGTCCAAGGCAACATGCCCGGATTGGCGATGCCGGTGTTCTCCACCACTACGGCGCAGAACGGGGCGGTAATTCTCGCCATGTCCTCGTCCACCAGCGGGGCAGCGGTGCATTACACCATTGATGGGTCTACACCAACGGCCTCTTCGCCCACCTATCAGACGCCGATGCTCATTTCATCCAACCTGACCCTTAACGCCATTGCCACCGCTTCGGGCTACGACTCCAGCAGCGTGGCCTCCTGGACCCCGTCGACGACGCCGGCATCGGGCGCGCTGGTCTGGTCCGATGATTTCGGAAACACCACCGGCGCCAACATCCAGCCCAATCCCGCAGTGTGGACCTACGACACGGGAGCCACCGGCTGGGGCAACTCGGAGCTGGAAGACTATTGCGGATATGCTTCCTCCGCCAGCCCGTGCAACCCCGCCACCCCGAATGTCTACGTGGGCACGGATGGTTACCTGCATATCGTGGCGGAGCAGCCCTCCTCGGGCGTCTACACCTCAGCCCGGATGAAGTCGGAAGGGCTGTTCAGCGTTCTCTATGGACGCGTCGAGGCGAGCATCATGGTGCCGGAGGCGCAAGGTTTCTGGCCGGCCTTCTGGATGTTGGGCAACAACATCGTGACTGACAATTGGCCTGCCTGCGGAGAGCTGGACATTCAGGAACGAATTAATGCCGCGGGGAGCCCGGATTGGAACCAGGGCTCAATTCACGGCACGGGGTTTACCGGCGGAAACCTTGGGACCCAATACGACTTCCCCAGCGGGCAGACGGCTGCCGGCTGGCACACGTACGGGCTGATCTGGAAGCCGGGCTCGATCCAGTACTACATCGACTCCCCCACGAACATCTACGCCACGTATACCCCGGCGAGCCTGAACTCGCTCTCCGGCGCCGTGTGGCCCTTTGACTCCGGCAACGCTATGTTTTTCATCATCAACCTGGCGGTGGGCGGCAGTTGGCCGGGCAGTCCCAACAGCACCACGCACTTCCCCTCGCCGACCTTGGTGGGTTACGTTCACGTCTACGCTTATTGAAATTCCACGCCGGCAGTCACGGCGCTCATCCCAGCTCCTATTAGTGCGCCGCCGCAGACTGCTCCCTGGGCGCCGGGAAGAAGGTCGGACCCTCAGTCCTGACCCTCACCCCATTTTCTAACAGGGGTTTTTAGAGTGTGGGTCATAACTCGGGAGCGGCGCTTAAAGCGTACACTGCTTCCGGCTTCCGCACACGGGGCGCCGGCAAGAACGCGAAGCGCAAATCCACCAGGCTGTGCAGCACGATGGGGACCAGGAGCGAGCCGGTAACGACGTAGAGCACGCAGAAGAGGATTCCGGCTATTGCGGTGAGGACGACGCCGGTAATTCCCTGATAGGTGTGCGCAAGCCCGAAGATCGCCGCGGCGGTCAACACCAGGGCCGTCCCACCCAACCCTACCCGGCTATGCAGGATGGCCAGCAGCCATCCGCGAAACACCGTCTCCTCGCAGACGCCCGCACTGATGGCGGCGGCCGACCAAAGAAGTCTTTCGCGAGCCGTGACCGGGATCAGCGCGGTGAAATCAGGCAGAAGCTTGCGCCACCATCGTGCCGGCGCGTCCGCCGCGGGTTGGACACCACGCCGGTTGGCCCGGAGTCTGGCCACAATAAAGCCAATCGTTCCACCCACCAAGTCCACAGCCAAGCCGGTGATCATGCCCCGATCGAGGTCTCCACCCGACGAGAAGGGGCGAATCAATGCGTTTCCCGCAAGAGACAGAAACCTGGGATTCAGTTTGGTCCAATTAAACCCGAGGGCAATCAGCGCCAGCAGGGCACTGACCCATTCGAACGTGAGCGCGTGGTAGTACATGCGCGTGCGCGCTCCCGTATCGCCCGCGGCAACGGCCTGCTTGAGCTGCCGGTAGCGCGGAACCATCCGGGCCACCTCCCAGGCGACGTAGCCTGCCAGGATGATGTCGAATGCCAACGATAGGACTTGCATAGTTGAAGAAGCCGTCCTTTCAATTGATTTTCGGTTTGACTATTGCCTGATCTGCTCGATCAGCTTCCGGGTTTCCTCCACTTCCCGCTGCTTGCGGCGGGCGTAGTGCCGAAAGTAGAACAATTCCGCCACCATCGCCGCCAGAAGCACGGCCCACATCAACACCGATCGGGGGGAGAGGGTCCGCCAGTTCCACGCTGAAAAAGCGGTGCAAACGGCCATTGCCGTGAGCAGAAAATAAAACGAAAAGCGCAGGGTGCGGACTTTGGCGACGGCCCTCTTGTGTGCGAGTTCGGCATAGGCGAGCGTCGTTTGCGCCGCGGGCCTCCAGGCCCCGCGCCGAACCCACCACGCGTAGCTGCCGGCGACCAGGCTCACGGTCCAAAGACCCGTGGCCATGCCGGACACAAACGAACCGCGCGTTCGCAATGCCTGGACCGTGGTGATGGCCAGGAGCACGCACATTGCAATGGTCGCCGCAACCGTTCGCAGGTTCTGGCGCTTGATCTTTCTTTTCAAATTCGGCAGGGGCTCGTCTGGGTCGCGCCATTCCCGCCGCCATGTTTCCAGTTCCGGGTCGTTGCTCACGCGCGTTCCTCCAAGGCTTCCCGCAGCGCCTTTCTGGCCCGATTCAGGCGCACTCCCACATTGTTTTCCGTTATTCCCAGGACCTCCGCGATCTCCGCGTGCGAAAGTCCCTCCAGGATCAGCATGATCACCTGCCGATGGACCATGGGCAGGTGCTGGATCGCGGACCGCAACCGGTCACGCTCGTGTGCCATTGCCACTTGCTCTTCCGGAAGTGGCCGCGGGTCGAGAGGCTCCAGCACGGGCGGCAGCTCATCCAGGGGTTCGTGCGCCGGCTGACGCCGGTACACATGGGTGAGGCAGCGATTGTGGGCGATGCGATAAACGAACGTCCGCTCGGAGCACTCTCCCCGGAAATGCGGCAGCGCCTGCCAGATCGCCAAGGCAATCTCCTGCGTCAGGTCTTCGCGAGCGCTCGCCACTTTTTCGTAGCCGCAGGCGACGCGCGCCAGCGCCGGCCCGTACTCGCGCAGGATGCGATCAAATCTTTCTCCCGTTGCCTCGAACGTTGTTTCGCAGATGTTCTCGCCCCCAGTGCAGCTCGGCAGATCTATCCTACGTGCCGGAATCGTATTCGTGAACGCGCGTGCAAGTCTTGCCTCCGGCCACAAAATCGATCTACCTCCCTCCGGCCCTTTTCCCGTTCATGGGAGGTAGTCTCGACAACCGCCAAAAGCTTACAGAGTTTTTGCGCGCAAAGTAAACTTCATCCTTGTGCAATGATCGTGCATCAACCCGCGTGCTGCCACCGGGAGCTTCACCAAGCATTGGCACATTCGTGGGCACGAACAAACAAACCCCTACCTGGACCCGCCACCGCGCTCGAGTTACGGATGGCGGTGTTAAAGGGTGAACATGGGACGGGGACGCATCCTCGGCCCGTCAGGGTTTCTCCTGGACAACTCGGCGCAGGAGCGAGTGGAGCTGGTCGCAAATGCGCCGGAAAGCCGCCAGCCGGTCCTCTTCGGGGCCTTGCGCCGGAACGCGGGGGTCGTTTTCATAATTCGTAATTCATAATTCATAATTTCAGCCAACTCCATTCGTTTCAATAACATCCTGCGTTAGCGAGGATAAGTGGCTTTTTATCTGTAACATCCAGGCATAGATGGAGAAGTTGACCAAAGTCAGTTTTCTGGCCTGTTTGTTATCAGCAACATCCTGGGATATTCCTTCATTTTGGCATGGTTTCTTCTTTCCCTTCCATAGCCTATAATGCGTTTCGCTAACCGCCTTGCTTTCAATGGTTTGATTTTTCGCTTTGGCTATGGAAATCCCCTCGATTCTTAGCTAACTGGCTCTCTTTTCATAGACATCGTGGGTTCCAGGCGGCGTTTCCCGGGATGGCTCATCCCGAGTGGTGCGAATCCGCTCGCGGTCCGGAGCAGTGGAGGGGCCATTCGACAGCTTTCCGTTGGTCTGATGGGCGGCAATTTTCGTCTGGGTCATCGTGGTTTTCATTCTCCGTGACCTGCGAACCTCCCTGCGGGTGGGGATGAGGCGCCTGCCCTTCCAAAGGGTAGCCTCGTGCCATCCCTCGCGGCGTAAACACCATAGCCTCGATTCCAGAGTACAGAATATAGGCTACCATGTCAAGGCGATTATGTTCGCAGGGGGCAACGAAGTGGAAATGAAGGCAATGGAGGGATAGGCTGCCGGAGAAGTTCGTAGCGCGGACCCCGATCAGATCGGGGCGGTCCGCGCTGCGAACTCTTCACTTTTCACTTGCCACCGCGACACCATAGGGACCCGCGGGCGCATCTCTCATGTGGCATGAAGTTCTTCGAAGAACTGTCGTCGAACCTTGATCTTGCTTTCGTCCTTTCGAGCGGCTGCCAAGTCGTAAGCAAGCTGCATTCGCAACCACGTTTCCGCCGTGCTTCCGAAGGCCTTGGCCAGCCGGATCGCCATCTCCGGGCTGATGCCGGCCTTGCCGTTCACCACGTTGTTGAGGGCCTGCCGGGTGACGCCGAGGACCTTGGCGCCTTCCGTCACGGACAGCCCCAAAGGTTCAAGGCAAGCGCTGCGTATGCTTCGTCCGGGATGGGGTGGGTTTTTCATCGGCATGGTATCTTTCCTTTCGTCGCCTAGTGGTAATCCATTAATTCAACATCAAACGCGTCCGCGCCTTGAAAACGAAAAATGACACGCCAGTTGGCTCGCACCGTCACTGACCAGAAGCCACTCAAGTCACCTTTGAGCGGATGGAGGCGATAACCCGGGAGGTTAAGTGCCTGCGGGGCGTCGGACTCATCGAGGCGGGCCAGAACGTCCTCAACCGTCTCCAATAAATCCGGCCGTATCCCGCTCCGGTCACCGCGTTCGTAAAGCCGCTTCAGGCCCCGGTGTTTGAAGCTCCTTATCATGAGGATACACCGTAAAGTGAAAATTGTCACTTGTCAAGTGGGGATTCGGAAGAGGGCATCCGATCAGTCGCGCCGGATGTACTTCCGCCTTAGGGGGACGGCTTGCCGCCCCCTGGTTCTGTATTCACACGCGGAACGCCGGGTAGGGCGACCTGTCCCGACGAAATCGGGAGCCCAGCCCCTACGCCGCTTGCCACTAGCCTGCGGTCTTCCGCCCCGCCGGCTCGCCACTCGTCACTCGCCACCAGTCACTGCCCTTGATGCCTTCACCCTTTCGAACGGCGCCTGAGGTTGCGTGACCCGGAGGCGGCCACGGCCAATTCGTGTTGGGAATTGACCGTGGGTGCGTTTTCGCGGGAAACGCCCACGATTCCTAAAGCAGCGACTGATGGCTACTCGCTTAAAGGCATGCTAAACTTTGTTGATGGACCCCGGAGGGAGGTTGAAATCATGCTGAGCCTTTTGATCCACAGGGCCAGTGAGCTCAGAACCGAGACTCGCGCCGCTCTGGAAACGGAGTTGGGACGCTCTCTGCAAGACGATGAGGAGGTCAGCATCATGACCTTTCTCCCCCACCCTGCCCCCACGGGAGAAGCTCACACGGAAGCCGGACGCAATTTGCTGGACCACTTCAACCGGATTGACCAAAAACTAAAGGGCGTATCTCCGGAAGAAACGGAAGAGGCCCTTGACGAGGCCATTCGCAACGTGCGTCCCGGATATCGGGAACGCGAGTGAGAATTGTCTTCGACACCAATGTCCTTGCCCGCGCCCACCAACTGGCCCACGGCCCTGCCCGCCGGGGGTTACTCTTTGTGGCCACTGGTTCTGATGTTCTCATCCTGTCACAGTACCTGCTGCAAGAACTGCGGCGGATTCTGGCCTACCCCAGGGTACTGAAGAGTTCGGGACTGACCGCTCGGGATATTTCCGAGTATCTGGATTATCTCGCACGCGTTTCCACCCTCGTCCATCCCCTACCCGTGCCGGAGAAGCTGATGAGAGATCCAGCGGACGAACCCGTGCTCGGTACCGCTCTGGCCGGAAAAGCCGATGTCATCTGTACCCGCGATGCTGATTTCTACACGGAAGAAGTGCGACGCTTCAGCGCCGCTTGTGGGATTCAAATTCTGTCCGATCTGGAATTGCTTCGCGCGCTTCGAATATAGCGTTCATGCAATCCTGTCGAAGTGGAGCCATTGGTGCGGGAAGAGCCGGTCGCGGTAGGGACAGCGGTTACCCGCTGCCCCCCGCGCGGACCCGTGCTGGCACTGCTAGCGCACACGGTTCTTACCTCGGATCGAGTAAATGCTTGGCGTCAAGGCGCACGCTCAGGCG
>Ga0326727_10003825_pt1 | contig 47038 bp, 45 predicted proteins | sample MB2enrmetagenome_FD_207643 | JGI IMG/M metagenome (GOLD analysis project Ga0326727, IMG submission 207643) | Lab enriched peat soil microbial communities from McLean, Ithaca, NY, United States - MB29MY | ecosystem: Environmental > Terrestrial > Soil > Wetlands > Peat | place: USA: New York... | reverse complement strand
ACACCTATCGCGCCGTCGCGAATCCCCGCAACAACGTGAAGTCGCGCTACGGCTGGGACCAGATCGCATCGGCCTCCGCGCCCGACCCGTACACGCTCGTCATCCACCTCAAGCAACCCAGCGTCGCGGCATTCGACGTGCTCACGATGGGCGGCACGGCGTATCCGCCGCTGCCGGCGCACCTGCTCGCGGGGCTTCCCGACATCAACCAAGCGTCGATCAACAGCATGCCGCTCTCGAGCGGACCGTACATCCTGCGTCGCTGGACGCGCAACGACTCGCTCGACTTCGTCCCGAATCCGCGCTATTGGCGCGGCGCACCGAAGCTCAAAGAACTGATCTGGAAGATCGTTCCCGACAACAATACGTTGATCGCGCAGCTTCGCACGCACGAGATCGACATCTATCCGTACGTCGACACGCACGACATCGATCAGCTCGCCGCGATCGACGGCGTGCGCACGATCTCGCGACTGGTCGGCAACTGGCGACATTTGGGAATCAATATGAGCAAGCCGATCTTGGCCGACGTGCGCGTGCGCCGGGCGATCGCCGACGGGATCGACTGGAAGCACATCAACGACACCGTGTACCACGGCTACAACCAGCTCGCGGTCTCGGACGTCTTTCCGCAGTCGTGGGCAGCGCCGCATCTCCCACCGTACGTCTACGATCCGGCAAAGGCGCGCGCGCTGCTCGCGGCCGCAGGCTGGAGGCCGGGCGCGGATCGCTTCCTGCACAAGGGCGGCGAGGTGCTGCGCATCACGATCTCGGCATCGACGGCAGCGCGCAGCAACGAGGAATCCGAGGTCGTCATGCAATCCGCGCTCGCCGCGCTCGGCATGGACGTGCGCATCCGCAATTATGCGCCGGGCCAGATGTTTGCGCCGGACGGCCCGCTCTACAAAGGCACCTACGACCTCGAATGGTCGGTCGATACCAACGGGCCGGACCCCGACAACGCGGGGAGCTGGAACTCGGCGTACATCCCGCCGCACGGCGCCAACACCTCGTGGCTGCGCGACGCGGAGATCGACCGCTTGAGCGCGCAAGCCGCGCAGACCTACGATCGGGCCGCGCGGCGGGCGCTCTACCAGCGCGAGGAAGAGCGCTTGCGCGAGCTCGTGCCGGCCGTGTTCTTCTACTGGGAAACCAGCTACTACGGCGTGAATAGCGACGTTCGCGGTTTCAAACCCGCCGCATTTCTCACCGACACGTGGAACGCATGGGAGTGGCAGATCTAAGCACGTTCGCGCAGGTCGCGAACGTCCGCGAGCGCGCCCGCTTGCTCTTCGAGCCGGCTCGCCGCGCCGTCGTCAGCTGGAACACGCGCGCGCCGCAAGGGCGCCTGCGCTTCCGTTTGCTGCGCGCGCACGAGCCGGCGACGAGCTGGTACGACTACGCCGAATGGCATCCGAGCGGACGCAAATCGTTCAGCCCGGCCAGCGATCGAGAGGGCGTTCGCGTCGACGTCGACGTCATCGACGCGGATGCGCCCTACGACGGCATCGAGCTCTTTGCGGACGGCGTGGACTTCGATCTGCTCGCGTGCGCGACGCCGGTACGAAACGCGCCGTCGGCGCCGTACGCGCGCGAGGCGATGATGCTCGACGTGCCCGCGCTCTCGCAGTACGTCGTCGACGGCGCGCGCGGCTGGTGCAGTCCCGCCAGCCTCGCGATGGTACACGCGTATCACGGCGTGCGCGCAGACGTCGAAGAGACGGCGCTTGCGGTCGAAGACCGCGCCTACAACGGCACGGGCAACTGGTCGTTCAACGTCGCGTACAGCGGCAGCGTGGGGTTGGTCGCGGCCGTCGTGTTTCTCGGCAATCTCGATCACGCGCGCCGCTTGATCGAGCGCGATCTGCCCGTCGTCATTTCCTATGCGTGGAAGGAAGGCGAGTTGCCGGGGGCTCCGCTACCGCGCTCCGACGGCCACCTGGCCGTACTGTGCGGGTTTACCGCCGGCGGCGACTGCGCGGTCAACGATCCGGCGGCGCCGGGCGTGCGCGTCGTCTATCCGAGAGCCGCACTCGAGGCGATTTGGCTGCGCAACGAGGGCCTCGCTTACGCGGTCGCACCCGCCGGCAGCGATATCGCGAGCATCGTGCGCACTCCCGCATGAGCGAGCCCGCGCAACCGAACGAGCGCGTCCGCACGCTTGCGGACGTTGCCGATGCGCCGCTGCACGTCGTGCTCGTCGAACCGGAGATTCCGCCCAACACCGGCAACGTCGCGCGCTTGTGCGCGGCAACCGGCTGTGCGCTGCACCTCGTCGAGCCGCTCGGCTTTTCGATCGACGACCGGGAGCTCAAGCGCGCCGGACTCGACTACTGGCACGCGCTGGGCGTCGTGCTGCACCCGTCGCTCGACGCATTCCTGGCGGCCACGCCGGCACGCAAGCGCTGGTTCTTCTCCACGCACGCCACGCGGGTGTTCACGGACGCACCGTTCGCGCGCGGCGACATGCTCGTCTTCGGACGCGAGACGCGCGGTCTTCCGCGCGAGCTCGTGATGCGCGAAGCCGATCGCGCGCTGCGCATTCCGATGCGACCCGAGAGCGTGCGCAGCATCAACCTCTCCACCGCCGCCGGGATCGCCACGTATGCGGCGCTGGCGCGGCTCGACTATCCGGGACTTGCATGACCTATCTGCCGACGGCCGCCGATTTCAACGAACTCTTTCGCGGAAAGATCTACGGCAACTACGATATCTTCACCGCGCGCACGTACGCGGACTTCGTGCGGCGCCACGATATCGATCTTTCGCGCGCCATCAGCCGCTTCGACGACGATGGGTTGCTCGGCACGATCGTCTTCGCGCTGCGCGGCGATCGCGCATGGCTCGCGCTGATGGGCGTGCGCGAGACGATGCGGGGCAACGGCTTCGGCCGCGAACTGCTGTGCGCGGCGCTCGAGAGGCTGCGCGGCTCGGGCATGCGCTCCATCGAGTTCGAGATCGTTCAGCGCAACACGCCGGCGCTCACCATGGTGCGCAGTCTCGGCTTCGCGCCGGTCGACGAACTCTACGTGTGGGCTCGCCGCCCGAAGCGCGGCGCCGCCGGCGTGCTGCGCATGCGGACGTTTACCGAGAACGCGGTGCAGAGGATCGCGCGCACACCCGCGACCTGCTGGCAGCGCGAGCCGCGCAGCGTGGCTGCCGCGCGCAACGTGGCGCTCATCGAGTGCGAGGGCGCCTACGCTTTCGTGCGCATATCAGGCGAGAACGCCGTGATCTTGGACGCGGGCGCCGCCGACGCAGGCGCGGCAGCGCGTCTCGCGGAGGCACTCGACGCGCGGATTCCGCACGACCTCACCTTGCTCAACGAACCGGCGGGCTCGCCGCTCAGCGAAGGCTTAGCGCGCAGCGGATGGCGCGTCGTCGAGCGCCAACACCGGATCGCCGGCGCGTAGCGGTTTTCGCACGGCGAACGACATGCCGAGCCCGAGCGCGGCGAAGATCGCGATCGTCGCGTAGATCATCACCGTGCCGAAATCGTCGCCGATCTTCCCGAACGCCGGCGCGGCCAAACCGCCGATGGTGTTCGCAAGCCCGAGCGTAACGCCCGACGCGATGCCGATATGCTTCGGCAGAAACTCCTGGCCGAGCGTCACGAGCACGCCGGCCGACAGACCGAGCGAGAAACCGAAAACAAGCGCCAGCACCACGAGCAGACCGTACGCGTGCAGCCACGTGCCGGCGATCGCCAGCGCCGCGGCCGCGAGGGTGGTGAGCGCGAGCGAGAGCGAGATCACGCGCCGGCGATCGATGCGGTCGGCCAGCCGGCCGCCGGTCATCGTGCCGATCGCTCCGGCGAGCAGCAACGCAAAGAGCGCGAACGATCCGTAGCCGGGCCCGACGCCGGCGGCCTGCATGACGAAGACGGGCGTGAAGCTGACCGCGGCGAGGAACGCCGTCGAACGCAAGGCGACCACCGCGGCCATGAGCGAGAATCCGCGCCAGTCGTCGGTGCCCGCGCGTTCGCGATGCGCGCGGTGCGCGGTGCGCCGAACCTCGTTGAAGCGGGGCAGATCGCGTACGAGATAGGCGGCGGTGACGACCGCGGGGACGAGCAGCCACGCGACGCCGGGCAACCCGAAGGCGAGGATCAGCGGCGTTGCCGCAACCGGGCCCGCGGCGAAGCCGAGGTAGCCGCCCACCGTGAACGTGCTCATCCCCGACGCCCGCTTCGCGCCGGCGAAGTAGCTCGAGAAACGCGATGCCTCCGGATGGAAGGCCGCTACACCGAAGCCCGAGAGCATCGCACCAAGCAGCATCAGCGGAAGGGTCGGCGCGAGGCCTATCAGCGCCGTCCCGCCGGTTGCGACCAGCAGGGCGGCCGGGATTACCCACGCCGTCGATTTCTTGTCCGACAGGTATCCGAAGAGCGGCTGCACGACCGATCCGAGCAGGTTCGCGGCCAGCACGAGCGTGGCCGCGGCCGCCAAACTGAGGTGGCGGTGAGCCACCAGCCAAGGGATCATGGCGGGCAGCACGCCCTGGTTGAGATCGTTGACGAGGTGGGCGGCGGTAAGCAGGCGCAGACCGGCACGATCGGTCTGCGCGCCGAAGGCGGCAGCGGGGGGAGCTACGGCGGACATGAACTCAGTTTCCCAAATTCATAGCTATAAGTCCAATAGATTATTCTGCTGATTCTGATAAGATAATTGCATACATGGAACTCCGGCAGCTCCGATCGGCGGTGGCCGTCGCCCGCCATGCAAGTTTCACCAAAGGGGCCGACGCGCTCTCGGTCGCCCAGCCCGCCCTCTCGCAGCAGATTGCCGCGCTCGAGCGGGAGCTCGGCGTGCGGCTTTTCGAGCGATCGAACCGGCGGGTGGCGCTGACCGACGCGGGCCGGGCCTTCGTCGCGCGCGCCGAACGGATCCTCACCGACGTCGCCGCGGCCGCCGAGGAGATGACCGCCTACTCGGGCGGCCTGCGCGGAAGGGTCGTCCTCGGCACCTACCAGTCGTTTGCGGAGTACACCCTGCCCAAGCTGCTCGGGCGCTTCCACGCCGAGCACCCGGGGATCGAGGTGGCGATGCGCGAGGGGATGGCCGACGATCTGCTCGCCGGGCTGCGCGAGGGCGCCATCGACGTGTTCATCGGGCACCTCTCCGATTCGAGCCTCGCGGGGGCGGGCGAGTTCGCCGACGAGCCGCTCTATGAAGACGAGCTCGTGATCGCCGCCGGCGCGCGGCATCCGCTCGCGCGCCGTTCTTCCGTGAGGATCGACGAGCTGCGCGACGAGCCGTTCGTCATCTTCCGGCCGGGATCGTCGATCACGCACCGCCTCAACGCGATCGCGCAAACCGCCGGCTTCGCGCCGCACGTCGCTTTCGAGAGCGCGGATTCGCTGACGGTGCGTTCGCTGGTCGCCGAGGGGCTGGGCATCGCGCTCTACCCGCGGCGGCTCGGCAACATGCCCGGTCCCTACGTCGCGCTGCTCTCGCTCGAGCCGCAACGGCTCTACCGCACGATGTCGCTCGTTACGCGCCACGCTCCCTACGCGCCGGCCGCGAGCACCTTCATCGGCTTCATTCGCGAGGCCATGGCCGACGCATGAGCTCGCTCGAGCGGCGCGTCGTCGCCTGCACGCGCTGTCCCGAACTCCGCGCGTACTGCGCGCAGGTTGCACGCGAGAAGAAGCGCGCGTACGCCGGCGAGAGCTACTGGGGCAAACCGGTGCCGGCCTTCGGGAGCTTCGATGCGCGCGTCATGCTCGTCGGCCTGGCGCCGGGCGCGCACGGCAGCAATCGCACCGGTCGCCCGTTCACCGGAGATGCCTCCGGCGATTTTCTCTACCCCGCACTGTACCGCGCGGGCTTCGCGTCGCAGCCGGATGCAAGCGGGCGCAACGACGGCATGCGTCTGATCGACTGTCTCATCACCGCCGCCGGCCGATGCGCTCCGCCCAAGAACAAACCGACGCCGCAGCAATTGCGGAACTGCTTTCCGTTTCTTCTCGAGGAGTTCGACGCACTCGAGCACCTCCGCGTCGCGGTCGGCCTCGGATCGATCGGATTCGCCGCGATTCTCAAGCTCTTTCGCGAGCGTGAGTATGGGTTCGAGCCGCGACCCTTCGGTCATGGCGTCGAGATCGCCGCGCGCCGCGGCAAGCGCGTCATCACCGCCATCGCGTCCTACCATCCGAGCCGGCAGAATACGAACACCGGGGTCCTGACCGTGCCGATGTTCGACGCGATTTTCGCGCGCGCAGCGCACTTGTCGTCGTCCTAGCTACGTGCTAGTGTTGCCCCATGAAGATACGCACTGCTTTCCTGATCGGTGCGGTCGTCATCATGGCGGCGATCGTAACCTCTCCTCGCCCCGCTGCAGCCGACGGTACGCAACTGCAGATTTGCAACCGCTCCTCGGCCGAGCTCAGCGACGTCGCGATCGGCTATTTTTCGCGAGGCGCAAACGACACCGAAGAGACGCTGACGGGGCCCTTCGTCTCGACCGGCTGGTGGAGCATCGCACCCGGCCAATGCTCGACCTTCCGCAATCCGTTCGGCGCGCGATATATGTTTTGGTGGGGGCTGCAGAGCGGCGTCGTGAATTCGTCGGGCAACGTGTGGACGACCAACGGCAACGCGCACTTCTGCATTCCGAACGTGTACGGTTCGGGCTCGAGCGTTCCGCAGTTCACGTTTGAGGACGAGAACGAATCGGAAGCAGCGTGCGAGAGCGGTTACAGCGACAACGCCGCGCTGGGGCACAACATTTGGGTCGGCGTGCGCAAGGTCGACGTCGAGGTCGACGCCACCGTAAACTTCTCGGGAACGTAAGCCGGGATCGCTATTCGATCGTGGCCCAGGCCTCGCCGAGCTCTTCCTGAAGCAACCGGCGCTGTGCGTCGGTGAAGTTCGGCGGCACCCGGTTGATCACGAGCCGATCGAGCGTTCCGTTGAAGTTGAAGGGCGTCGTGTAATCGTGGGAGACCGCGGTGACGTTGCTGCGTAACACCGAGAAGCCCTCGTCGACCGGCACGATCGCGGGAATCGACGCCGCAAGCGAGTTCTTGGCGACCGCGGTGCCGTCGACAAGCAGCGTGCCGCTGCCGCCTTTGCCCATACCCGGGTTCGCCTTGAACGTAAAGACGATCGAATGCTTGCCGGCGGAGAGTGCTGCGGGCGCATGCCACTCCGTCTCGCTCAACGCGAGCATGTTGTAGGCGAAGAACGGTTTCCCGTCCTTGACCCCGAGCGCGTAGCCGCCGAAGTGGCCGCCCTGCGTGACGATGATCCCGTTCGCGCGTGCCGGCACGACGACGTCGGCCGAGATCGTGTACGATACGTTGAGCAGGTTGGGCGCGAGCACGGTCGGCAGGTTCTCGATCGGCGAATCGTACGCAAAGCGCGTCTGCCCGGCTTTCACGCCCGGGCGCTGCGAAAGCGCCATCTGCGGACGATCGGCGTTGAGCGGAAAGACGTTGTACTTTTCGGCTTCCTCGACGAAGAGATCTTGGAGTTCTTTGAGCTTCTCCGGATGCGCCGCCGCGACGTTGTCGGATTGCGTCCAGTCGTGCGCGACGTCATAGAGCTCCCATTTGGCGTCCTTCCACGGGCTGCGCGCGTTGGGATTCTTGCAGAACGGGTCCCATGGCGGACACACCGGGACGACGCTGGCCATCCACCCGTCGTGGTACATTGCCGGCACGCCGACCATCTCGAAGTATTGCGTCACATGGCGGCTGGGAACGTCGGCGTTGGCGCGGTCGAACGTATAGACCAGGCTCGTGCCTTCGATCGGCCGCTGCGCGACGCCGTCGACCGACGCCGGCTGTTTGATTCCGGCCGCCTCGAGGATCGTGGGCGCAATGTCGATCACGTGGCTGAATTGCATGCGAATGCCGCCCGCATCCTTGATGCGATCCGGCCAGCAGATCACGACGCCCTGTTTGGTGCCGCCGAAGAATGAGGCCACTTGTTTGGTCCACTTAAACGGCGTATCGACGGCCCATGCCCACGGCACGGCGAAGTGCGGCGCCGTGTTCGGGCCGCCCCACTCGTCGTAGCGCTTGAGCAGCGTTTTGACGTCGGCGTTGAAACCGTTCATGGCCGCGAACTCGCTCGCGGCCCCGTTCATACCGCCTTCCGCGCTCGCGCCGTTATCGCCCGTGATATACACCGTCAGCGTGTTGTTGAAACGATGCGTGTCTTTGAAGGCTTGAATCACGCGGCCGATCTCGTAATCGGTCTCCGCTTGAAACGCGGCGTATACCTCCATCTCGCGGGAATAGAGCTTCTTCTGATCGGGCGAGAGCGTATCCCACTTCGGCAGGAAGTCCGGCCACGGCGTAAGTTTCGCATCCTTCGGAATGACGCCGAGCTTTTTCTCGCGCGCGAACGCGAGCTCGCGATAGGCGTTCCATCCGGCATCGAACTTCCCGTGGAACTTCGCAATCCACTCCGGTGTCGGCTGGTGCGGCGCATGCGTCGCGCCGGGCGCGTAGTACATGAACACGGGGCGATCGCCCGCGACCGCGTCGACGCGCTTGAGCCAAGCGATTGCCTTATCCGCCATGTCGATGTTGAAGTTGTATCCGGGATGTCCGACCGAAGGATAGAGCGGCGTGGTGTTCTCGTATAATGACGGCGCCCACATGTTGGTCTCGCCGCCCATGAATCCGTAGAAATAATCGAAGCCCATGCCGGTCGGCCACATATCGAACGGCCCGGCGTCGGTAATCTGCCAAGGCGGCGTATTGTGGTTCTTGCCGAACCACGACGTCACGTATCCGTTGGCTTGCAACACGCGCGCGAAGGTCGCGTTCTCCTTGCCGAAGACGGCATCGTAGCCCGGGAAGCCCGTCGAGAGATCCGACACGATGCCGTTCCCGACCGAATGATGGTTGCGCCCGGTAAGCAACGCGGCCCGCGTGGGCGAGCACATCGCGGTGACGTGGAAGTTCGGATACCGCAGCCCGTGGTGCGCGAGATCGTCGAGAACCGGCGTCGGAATGAGTCCGCCGAACGTCGAGGTGGAGGAGAATCCGGCGTCGTCGATCAGCACCACGAAGACGTTGGGAGCGCCTTTGGGCGGAACGATCGCGGGCTGCCACCAAGGGGTCGATTCGGATGCGTTCTTCTCGATCGTGCCGCCGAACGTCGGCTTGGGAGCCGGTATCACGTCGTTGTCGCCGACCGAGCGCGTGGCGTTGAGGGACTCGGAGGTCACATCGCTCTGTGAGATCGCGTAGGCGGCGGCGCCGACGGCGAGCCCAACGGCTAAGGGCGCGATAACGCGGGTCTTGAGCATAAGGCCCTCCACAAAGGTCCGGCAGCGCGACAAGCCCAAACGGAGCAACCATCTTGTTGCGCGTGCGAAAGAGAAGGCCCTTTCAGGCGCTAGCCGTCGCCGCGCTGGCGGCGCTGGTAACGTGCGCGTGGGCGCGCGCAGGCGAGATCCCGACGGCCGCACCGTCGGCGGAGCCGTCTCCGCCGGACGTGATCAACCCGGTCGGGCCGCAGCCCTGGTATGCGTTTCAAGACGAGTACACACCGAGCTACAACGGCACGAACGGCAACGGGAACGTGGTCAATTTCAACGCGCAACTGCCGCTCGGAGGCGACGCCGATCCGTCGCATCCGCTGCGAACGCTCAATCTGCTGCGCATCAAGCTCTCGGCCACCACCCAGTCACCGGGATATTCGCTCACCGGCCAGGGCGACTCGACGCTGTGGCTGCTCTCATCGTATACCGCACGCGTCGCGAGCTGGCAGACCGGCGTCATCGCCAAGATTCCGACCGGCGAGCGGAACTCGCTCGGAAACGGAAAGTGGTCGCTCGGGCCCGTCGTCGGCTACACGTTTTCGAACGGCGAGCGATCGGTCGGATTGAAGATGCAAAGCTATTTCTCGGTCGCGGGACCGAGTTCGCGCACCGGCGTCGCGCAAACCGAACTCACGCCGTCGATCGTGGACGGCATCGGCGGCGGATGGGCCGTCGGTACCTCATCGATGAACTTCACGTACGACTGGATCATCAACCGCTGGACCAACGTCCCGCTCGGCTTCTCGCTCGAACGCGACTTCAAGCGAGGGTTCGGACGCCTCGGCGTGGTGCTCGAAGCCGAGTACAATCTCGCGAAAGCGCGCGGCAGCGGCGGCGAGACGTTGCGCTTGGGCGTGAAGTGGTGGCCGAAAACCTAGACTACGGCGTCTGCGTAGCCGCCGGCGAGGCCGAATCGAATGCGCCCGGCATCACCGGCCGGCCGCACATGTCGGTCACTTGAATCATGCCCCACTTGTATTGACGCGTCTGCGTGCGCGTATCGGGCTTGGGATCGCCGAAGAGTTTGCGCGCATCCTGAAACGCCTTCACGCGCACGTCGTCGTTCGGCGCTCGCACGACGGTGATCGCAGCCGGCGTTCCGTCGGCGTTCGCTTGCGCGATGAGATCGGCGCCGTCCATGCTGAACTCGCGGATCTCACACGAGCGAAGGGCACCCGGCGTCGCGCCCGGCGAGGGCGATGCTTCGGTTTGCGCGTTGCCGCTGCACGCGGCGAGGAAGAGCAGCGCTACTGGAACGAGAGCGTGCGGCCGCAAGAGTCGATCGCTTTATCGGGCACCATCATCCCGCCGCCGCCGGGAGCCGGCTTGAACGACGAAATGTGCAGCGGCGGCGCGTTGATGCCGGCCGGACCGTAGACCTTCTCGAGGTCCTGGCGCATGTCGTTGACGCCTTCTTCGTTCTCTTGCGAATTGACGACCTCATAGCGCTGCACGGCCCCGTTTTTCGCGAAGAGGATGCGAAACACGATGCCCTTGTCGTTCTTTTCCGTGCGCTCACCGCACGACGGCCCGGCCGTCACGGCGAGCGACGGGGCGCGCGTGCCGAGCCAGGCGCCCAGGACGGCACACACGGCAAGCACTCCGGTGACGAGTCGAACTCTCACGGTTCGATTATCGGCCGCTCTCCGGCTCGGGAGCCGTACTTTCAAGGTAAAGATCTCGCAAGAGTTTTTCGGGAACGGGGGTTGGAGCATCCATCATAAGGTCGCGAGCACGCTGATTCTTGGGGAAGGCGATGACTTCCCGGAGGTCCTCCTCCCCGCAAACCAGCATCACGATCCGGTCCACGCCCAGGGCCATGCCCCCGTGGGGCGGGGCGCCGAACTCGAGGGCCCGGATGAAGAAGCCGAAGCGGTCCTGGATCTGCTCCTCGGACATCCCCAGCATCTGGAAGATCTTCCGCTGGAGCTCGGGTTTGTGGATGCGAATCGAGCCCGAACCGAGCTCGTAGCCGTTGAGGACCATGTCGTAGTGCTGGGCGCGCATGCGGCGCGGCTCGGTGTCGATGAACTGCCACTGGTCCTCGCCCGGCGAGGTGAAGGGGTGATGGGCCGGGGCGACCGCCCCGGTTGCTTCGTCGATCTCCAGATACGGGAAATCCAGCACCCAGCAGAACGCGAACTGCTTGGGATCGCGCAGGCCGCAGCGCTCGCCGACGTGGTTGCGCATCTTACCGGCGACCGCGAGCGCCGTCTCGCGAGCATCGGCGAAGAGCAGGATCGCGTCGCCGGTCTCGGCGTGCGTCGCCTCGCGCAGCCGCGCGACGTGGTCGTCGCCGATGAACTTCTGGGCGGACGATTTGGCTCCGTCGGCGCCGAGCGCGATCCACACCATGCCCTTGGCCCCGAACTGCTTGGCGTCTTCGGTGAGCGCGTCGAAGTCGCGGCGCGAGAGCGCGGCGCCGCCCGGATACCGTAACGCGACGATCGCTCCGCCGCCGTCGATGACCGACTTGAAGACGACGAAATCCGTGCCCGCAAAGGCTGCGTTGACGTGCGCGAGCTCGAGCCCGAAGCGCAGGTCGGGTTTGTCGACGCCGAAGCGGTTCATCGACTCTTCATGCGAGAGCCGCGGGAAAGGCGGCAACTCGACGTCCAGACACGTCTTCCAGACGTGGCGAATGCACGATTCCATCGTCTCGAGGACCTCGTCTTGCGTGACGAACGACATCTCGACGTCGACCTGCGTGAACTCGGGCTGGCGGTCGGCGCGCAGATCTTCGTCGCGCATGCAGCGCGCGATCTGCATGTAGCGGCCGAAGCCCGCGATCATGAGAATCTGCTTGAGCAGCTGCGGCGACTGCGGCAGCGCGTAGAACGTGCCCGGGTGGATGCGCGAAGGAACGAGGTAGTCGCGCGCGCCTTCGGGCGTGCTCTTCATCAGCATCGGCGTCTCGATCTCGACGAACTCGCGCGCATCGAAGAAGTCGCGCATCGCTTTGACGACGCGGTGGCGCATGCGCAGGTTGCGCTGCATGCGAGGGCGCCGCAGGTCGAGATACCGGTACTCCAGCCGCACGTTCTCGTCGACGTCGGCATCGACGTTGATCTGAAACGGCGGCACCTCGGAGCGGTTGAGCACCTCGAGCGACTCGACGCCGACCTCGATCTCGCCGGTGGGCAACGCGGGGTTCTCGGTACCGGCCGGGCGCTTGCGCACGACGCCGGTCACGCGCAGGACGTCCTCGTTGCGCAGGCGCTCCGCTTCCGCGAAGCTCGCATGCTGCGGATCGAACACGACCTGCGTGATGCCGTCGCGATCGCGTACGTCGACGAAGATGAGCCCACCGTGGTCGCGGCGGCGATTGACCCAGCCGCATAACTCCACGCTCGCGCCGGCGTCGCCGCCCCGCAATCCACCGCACGTAAACCGAGTCGTCACGAGCATCCTTTCGATCCTGTCATCCCGGAGTGTCCTTCAGCGCTTGTTTGATACCGGAGACGTAATAATACTGCTGCACGAGATCGCGCGCGAATTTCGAGTCCGACGCCCGAGCGTCGAAATAGCCGAGCAACGCCGGTACGTTCGTGAGCAGCGAATGCAGGCCCAGCGACACCGGCGTCATCCCGAGGTTCAACTGCACGGCAAAATCGGGATGCTTGCGATAGAAGCGCACGGTCGAACGGCCCGCCAGCTTCATCTTCTCTTTTTGGTCGTCGTGCGGGACGTCTTGGCAGTGATAGTTGACCGCCAGCGGTTCGTAGAGAATCGCGATACCGGCCCGTTCGAGTCGGTAGCCCAGCTCCAAATCCTCGTGACCGTACCCGGTGAAGCTCTCGTCGAACTTTCCGACGCGCAGCAGGTCGTCGCGACGCACCGAGGCGTTGCCGGTGAGAAAATACAGCCACGGCAGGCGCTTGCGCGTCGGCTTGTGCAGGAAGCCGCGGGCCTGCGGATGATCGCGTTTGAACTCGTAATCCGCGACGTCTTTGACTTGCACTTCGAGGCCGACGACCGCGACGTTCTTCTGCGCCCGGTGATGGCGCAGGTGCTGCGAGAGCAGATCGGGCGAAGCCAGGATGTCGCTGTCGTTGAAGAGCACGATCTCGCCGCGCGCGGCGTCGATCCCGGCGTTCCGCGCGGCCGCACGCCCCGTATACGGCCCCGGAAGGTGCCGCACGTTGGGGTGCTCGGCGTGAACCTGCGCCAGATACTCGGCGGTGCCGTCGCTCGAGTTCGAATCGCACACGAGCAATTCGAAATCGCCCGGCGCAAGGTCTTGCGCCAGCAGCGTGGGGATAACCAGTTCGAGCGTCTCCAACCGGTTGTAGGTCGGAATGACGACGGAAAGCTCAGGCATCGATCAATTCGGTTACGCCGCGCACGACTTCGGCGCGGAACTGCGCGAGCGCGGCGGCATCTTCGGTTTCCGGTTTGCGAACCAGCACGCTCGGAACCCGGTACGGGGCCCACTCCTGCGAATTCAACCGGAAGTAGCGATGTTCGAAGGCGACCACCGTGGGCCTGCGGACCGCACTTGCGACATGAGTCGCACCCGTATCGACGGTCACCACGCAGCGCGCGCGCTCGAATAAGGCCGCCCAGGTGTAGAACGCCAGGCGGTCGAGCACGAGGTGCCCGGCATCGCGGAAGACCTTCGCGTACGCGACGCACTCCTGAGCGCACGAGAGCACCAAGGGCACGCCCAGGTTCCGCAGCTGCGTCGCGAGCTCGAGCGTGGACTCGACCGTGCTACCGGTCGTGAACCAGCGCATCCCCAGATGCAGGACCACCGGCGACTCCGGCACGCCGGCGAGGCGCGCGCGGTCCGCGTCGTTCACCTCCAAACGCAGCTCGGGCACGCGCGCGTGCGCGCCCGCCAGCGCGACCAGATCGAGCAGTTGATCGACCTCGTGCTTGACCAGGCGCGAAGGTTCGCGATCGCACAGTTCGGGATCGGCCGGACTGATCGTCGAGCGGTTGACGTAGAGCGGCAGCGTCAGCCGCGCCAGCCAACGCCGCACGTAGGTGTATCCGGCGCGCACCGGCGCACGGGTGGCGCCGACGAGTTGCAGGTCTTGCGTGCGCGGCGCGAGCGCGACCGCGATGTCGTAGCCGCGAAAGCCGGTGCCGAAGGCCGCGGGCTTGACCTCGCGCGGTAAGTCCACGAGTTCGTCGACGTCCGGATTGCGCTCCATCACCACGCGGTTGTAGGGGCTCGTAACCATCGTGACGTGCGCCTGCGGAAACGACGCGCGCACCGTCGCGATCGCGGGCGTCGAAAGGATCAGGTCGCCGATGCGATCAGTGCGGCTGAGAAGGATCTTCATGCGCGAGCGCTCGCTCCAGCTCTTCGAAGTAGGCTTCGGTCGCCAACCCGCGCGCCGCGCGGAGCTCGGCATTCGAGAGCGGGCGGTCGGCCGAGAGATCGCCGAGAACGTGGCGGTACGTGCGCGCCTTCGAGATCCCGCGCATCCACTTGTGCAGCGCACGCTGGCCGGGGTTGATCCCGGTGGCGAGATAGGTCCTCCAGTGCGGATGCAGCCGCGCGAGCTGGACGGCCGTGCGCGCCTGTGCCTGCGCTTGCATGACCATTTTCTCGACGTTGCCGCTGCGGGGGCGCGGCTTGAAATGATACGCGAGCGCGTTCTTGTTGAAGACCGCCTTGACGCCGCCGAAGCGTAAGCGCAGGCCGACGTCGATGTCTTCCCACCCGTACTCGGAGAACGTCGTGTTGAACCCGCCGATCGCGCGAATCGTAGCCAGCGGTACCGAGACGTTGGTGGTCCAGAAGTAATTGCCGCTGTAGTGACGCAGGTCCCACACCGGCGGCGGAAGATCGTCGAAGCTCTCGACGTTGATCGCTGCGCCGCGCACGATGCGCGTGGGGTAGCGTTCGTGAGAACGCAGGTGCTCTTCCACGAAGTTCGGGAGCGGCAGCACGTCGTCGTCGATGAAGATGATGCGCTCGCCGGTCGCCCGCGCGATCCCGTTGTTACGGCCGGCGGCGAGCCCGGCGTTGGCCTGCGTGACCGCTTCGAACCGGCACGTTGCGCGCGCACGAGCGCGCTCGATCACGGCGGCGGTGTCGTCGGTCGAACCGTCGTTGACCAGCACGACTTCGTAAGCTGCGGGGTCGAGCGTCTGCTCGAAGCACGCGTCGAGCACGCGCTCGAGCAGCGCGGAACGGTTATACGTGCAGAGCTGAATCGTCGCGCGCATGCGGCTCTCCCAGCAGAGACTCGACGGTCGCGATGATGCGCGGAATGTCGAGATTGGCGATACAGGCGTAATCGGCGCACGTCTCTTTCGTGTCGCCGCCATGACACGGGTACGACGCCCGCACGACGGCGGTGCGCGCACCGGCCGGGCCCCAACGTTCGGGGAAATCCGTCTGAAACGGGAAGATGCCGGTCGTCGGCGCGCCGACGGCGGCCGCAACGTGCATCGTCCCGGTCGTGATCCCGACGAACGCGTCGGCCTGCGCCGCGAGCGCGCCGAAGGCTCCGATGCTCAGTTTGCCGGCGACGTCGACGACGCGGCCGTCGCCTGCCTCGCGCACGATGCGTTCGTTGATCGCCGCGTCGGCGGGCGCACCGCTCACGAGCACGGCGCGATCGAAGTGCGCGGCCAGCGAGCGAGCGAGCGCCGCCCATCCCGCCGTGGGCCAGTTGCCGCGTTTCGAAGCGATCGCATTGGTGGGATGGAGAATCACGTACGCATCGCGCCCGGCGAGCCGCTCGCGCAGCTCCGAGAGCAGGACGGCGGCGGCTTCGCGATCGGCGTGCGTCGGAACGAAACGCGGGTTGCGGTCGGCGGTATCGCAACCGATCGCGCGGGCGTAATCGAGCAGGATATCGACCCACGGCGAGGTGACGTCGCCGGTTTCGCTGCGCACGGTGACGCGCTTGGTGAAGCGCCCCGAATACAGCCGGCGCGCCTGGCCGACGCGCACCGGGATCTGCGCTAGCTGCGGAATGCGCGCGGTGCGCGCCGTCGCCCAGGTCACTACGCAGGCGTCGTAGCTGCGCTCGTGCAGGAGCGCGGCCACGAGCGCGTCGTCGCTTCCGTCGTCGACGAGCACCGTATCGATATCCGGCACACGCTCGAGCGTTCCGCGGTGCCCGGGCAAGGTGAGCGCATCCACCCGCGTGTACTTCGAGCGCAGGGCCCGCGCGACGACGCTCGCCACCAGCGAATCGCCGATGCCGCCGCCGGCGCAGTAGAGCAGTGCGTGGCTCACTTCTTGAGCGCGCGATCCAATTCGCGCGTGTACATGCCGTCGAGAAACTGCGAGCGCGCGAATCCGCGCAGGAACGAGGGCGTGGCATCGCTCGTGGCCAGACCCGCAAAGACGGCCAGCACCGGATCGGAGTACAGGAGCTTGGCGCGCAGCAGGTTCGCCGGGTAAGCGCCGACGGCCGCGCGCACGCGCGGCGACGACGATTTCTCCAAGAAGTGACGCGCCATGCGCGCCCGTTCCATCGCTTTGCGCGTCTCGACCTCGAGCGTGTTGTCGGCCTCCGGCTTGATGTGCCAGAGATAGGCGTCCCACGCGAAGCGCCAGCGCATGCCCGCTTCGCGCAGGCGCACGCCCAGCTCGGTATCCTCCCAGCCGTAGAGATGAAAGGCTTCGTCGAAAGCGCCGACCGCTTCGAGCGAATGTTTCGGCACCGACACGTTGCACGTGCACAAGAACGCTCGTGAGTAGTTGGAGGCGCCGGGCTTCGGTTTCGCGTCGTACGAGGACACGTTGATGATCGGGCCGTTGACGACCAGACCCGTCGTGTCGTGCGCGGCTTCGTGCGCGGCGAGAAAACCCGGCGGGACCTGCACGTCGTCGTCGCAGAACACGACGAGAAACCCCTGCGCGATCTCGATGCCGCGGTTGCGCGCTTTGCCGCGGTTGGGCTCGGCCTCGTAGACGTAGCGAATCGCAAACGGCGCGGACGCGGCGTGCCGCTCGACGACCGCACGCGTGCCGTCGCTCGACGCGTTGTCGACCACGATCGCCTCGAAGGACGGGGCGCCGATCTGCGCCGCAAGCGAGGCGAGCGCGCGGTCCACGTAGGCGGCGCGATCTTTCGTGGCGATAATGACGGACATCCGCATGAGGAACGTGGAACCTTCTACGAGCCGGCGAGTTCGATGATCGATTCGGCCATACGGTCGGCGGCCCCCACGTGACCGGCGTACAGCGCGGAGAGCCGCTCCTTGCCGGTCCGCAGCCAGGTTGCGTCGTCGTACCGCTCGAGCGCAACTCGCGCCACGCGACCCGGCGTGAGCGTGCCGTGCAGTTCGCAGATCACCTCTTCGCCCAGGTCGATGTTCGGTTGCGTATGAAAGCGAAAGCGCTTGGCCACCGCAAGCACCGCCGCGCGCTTGAGCGGAACACCCACCAGCGGCACGCGGTCGAGATAGGTGAGCGGGCCGTTGACGGTGATTTTCTCGGGTGCGTTGAGCGGCGTGATCGCGAGCGTCGGCACGCCGAGCGCCGCCAGTTCGATGCACTTCGTCCCCGGCAGCGTCACCACCATGCGCGCGCGAGTCGCCGCCGGAAGGGTCGCGTGCAACACCGGAAAGCGATGCGCTCCGTCTTCGCTCGCGAGAAAGGCGCGGCCGTCTTCCTCGTGCAGCCGTCCGGGCTGCGACCAGATGCGCGGATCGCCGCCGCGCTCGATCGCGGAGCGCACGTCCTCGAGCGGCGTGAACGGCGAGATGCCGAACGCGATCGGTACCTGCGGGCGCTCGCGAGCGATCCGCAGCGCCATCGTGAAGAAGAACGGGATCAGATTCTCGACCTCGTAACTGCGCGATCCCGGCATGATGAGCATCCCGTCGTGCGGCGTCCCCGGCTCAGGCTCTTGCGCCGCTTCGAGCAACGCGCCGTCGATCGCGAGGTTGCCGACGGTTACGATGCGCTCGCGCGGCGTCTCCCACTCGAGCAGCTGCTCGGCGTTCTTTTCGTCGACCGCGAAGACGCGGTCGAACCGGTCGCGATAGGCGCGCCTCGAAAACTTATACGATGCGGCTTTGCCCTTCAAGCGGCCGTGAAGCCGCATCGCGTGCATCAGGTCGCCGCCGATGTATTGCACCAGATCGACGCGATCGGGAAGGCCCGGCACGCTCGCGCCGAGCGCCACGCGCAGGTACGTCTTCGGGTCGTACACGTGCGCGCTCGGAAAGAGTTTGCGGGCGAGCACCGCTTCGTAGCCGGTCGCGTAATCGTCGGGCACCAGAAAGAGGTGGACGTCGAGATCGAGGTCGCGTTCGTACAGGCGCCGCAGGAGCGGGCGCACCCAGCCGGCGACTTCGCCGGGGCCGTTGGCGGTCAGCGCGATGCGCATCGGCTAGCGCCCGTAGCGCGCGATGATCTCGGCGATCACGTCCGTCGTGCTGTGTCCGTCGACGTGCGGCGCGAGCCGGATCTCCCCGCCGCGCGCAAGCACGACGGTGCGTTCGGGCAGCTCGTCCTCGCGATATTGCGCGCTCTTGACGTGAACGTCGGGGGCGAGGCGGTCGAGCACGGCTTCCGGCGTGCGTTCGGAGAAGCCGACGACGGCATCGACGCTTCGCAGCGCCAGAAGCAGCGTCGCGCGGTCGTCGAAAGGCACGATCGGCCGGCGCTCGCCCTTGAGCGCGCGCACCGACGCGTCGCTGTTGAGGCCGACGATCAGCGCGTCGCCCTGCTCGCGCGCCCAGGCAAGATAGCTCACGTGGCCCGCGTGCAGCACGTCGAAGCAGCCGTTGGTGAAGACGACGCGCTTCCCGTTCGCGCGCAGGTCTTCGCGCCACGCCGCCGCGCGTTCGAGATCGAAGCGGTTGCCGAAGAGCTCACGCATGCGCGTGTTCCACCAGCGAGAGGATCTCGCTCGCGGAGGCCGTCGCCGTCCCGAGCTTCTCGACCACCGCTCCGGCAGCGAAATTGGCGAGTTGCATCGCCACGTCGATCGTGGCGCCCGCCGCGAGCGCGAGCGTGAGCACCGCGATCACCGTGTCGCCGGCACCCGAGACGTCGAACACTTTGCGCGCGACCGACGGAACGTCCAAGCGCGCGCCGTCGCGGCCGAACAGCGACATCCCGGCCTCACCGCGCGTGATCACGACGTGTTCGCAGCGCAGTTTCTGCAACAGTGCGCTGCCCGCGCGTTCGAGCGACGACTCGTCGGCGATCTTGATCCCGGTCGCCGTCTCGGCTTCGTGCGCGTTCGGTGCGACGCACGTGACGCCCGCGAAGAGATCGATGTTCTGCGGTTTGGGATCGGCCAGCACGAGCGTACACGCGCGCGCCGCCTGAACGATCTCATACCCGAGCAACCCCTTCGCGTAATCGCTGAGAATCACGGCGTCGACGTCCGCCGCGCGCTCGCGCACGTAAGCGACGATGCGCGCGCGATCCGGCGGCGCCAGCGGGGAGGTGTCCTCCCAATCGGCGCGCACGACCTGCTGGTTGTGCGCCACGATGCGCGTCTTGCGCGTGGTCGGGCGGTCCGTCACGGTGAAGACGCCGCGGTCGTCAACCGCCTCGGCGGTGAGCATCCGGCGCACGTCCGCCGCGAACACGTCGTCTCCGACCGTTCCCACGAACTCGACCTGCGCATCGAGCGCGCGCAGATTGTTGGCGACGTTCCCGGCGCCTCCGAGCGTGAACGAATGATCGGTCACGGCGACGACCGGCACCGGCGCCTCCGGCGAGATGCGGCTCACCGTGCCCCAGATCCACTCGTCGATCATCAGATCGCCGACGACGAGCACGCGGCGTCCGCGCATGCGATCGAAGAGCGTGCGCGCGTCGGGCAAGAGCAGCATCGAGCTCAAGCGAGGCCGTCCTCGAAGATCAGCGTCTGTTCGACCAGATCGCAGATGATGTGCGCCATCACCTGATGCACTTCTTGTACGATCGCCGCATAGCCGTCGGGTCCGACGAGCGCAAGATCGGCGTGCTCCATCACGGTGCCGCCGCCGTTGCCGGTGAACGCAATCGCGATCGCGCCCTTCTTGCGCGCCGCTTCCAGCGCCAGCACGACGTTGCGCGACGTGCCGCTGGTCGTCATGCCGATCACTACGTCGCCGGGCTGCACGAAGGCCTCGACCTGGTGCGAAAAGATGTAATCGTAGCCGTAGTCGTTGCCGACGCAGGTCAACGTCGAGGTGTTGACCGAGAGCGCCTCGCTGTTCAGGCCCGGACGCTCGCGCAAGTAACGCCCCGAGAGTTCGGCCGCCATGTGTTGCGCTTCGGCGGCGCTCCCGCCGTTGCCGCACCAATAGATGCGCTTGCCGTTCCGCAGCGCGTGTACGATGACGCCGGCGATCGCTTCGACTTGTTTGCGGTAGTGCGGTGCGTCGAGCAGGCCCGCACGGTCGGCCAACAGCGCGTCGAACCCGCGCCGCGCCTTGTAATCGGGCGTCGTCATGGTGCGATCCAGAACAACTCCTCGCCCTGCGACACCAGCTCTCCGTTCTCCGGAATGATGCGCACGATCGATCCGCCGTAGTCGCTCTGAATCTCGTTGAAGAGCTTCATCGCTTCGAGAATGCAGAGCACGTCGCCGCTCTCGATACGCTGTCCGACCGAAACGAACGGCTCGGCGTCGGGCGAAGGGGAGCGGTAGAACACGCCGGTGAGCGGGGCCGTCACGCGCTTGACGTTGGCGGGCGGCGCCTGCGGCGCGGGCTCGCCGGCCGGCACTGCCGCCGGTGCGTGTGCAGGATACGGCGCGACGATCTGCGCGCCGGCTTCACGCCGGACCAATTCGTAAACGGCGTCGCCGACCTTGACCTTGATGCGGTCGAGATCGTGCTCGTGCATGATCGCAAGGAGCGTCTGGATCGTCTCGGTCTCGTGTTCGTGTGCCATTTACCGCTCCGTTTCGCCAAGCGCGCTCGCAAGGTCTCCCGCGCTGCCCAGCGCCAGCCGCCGGTCGGAGCGCGCCTCGAGGTCGCGCAGCACGATCTCGCCGGCGGCCAGTTCGTCGCTCCCGAGAATCAGCGCGAAGCGCGCGCCGTTGCGATCGGCGATCTTGAAGTGCGCCTGGAGCTTGCGCTCCTCGTAGTCCATGAAGACGGGCTGGCGCCACGCACGTCGCAGGTCGGCCGCCAACGGCACCAGCGCCGCGCGCGCTTGCGCGCCGAGCGCGATCGCCTGCAGGCCGCGGCGCGCCTGTACGGCCTCGCCGTGCACGGCGTCGAGCATCATCAGGAAGCGCTCGAGGCCGAGCGCGAATCCGACCGCCGGAACGTCGGGCCCGCCGAGCGAGCGCACGAGGCCGTCGTATCGTCCGCCGCCGCAGACGGTCGATTGCGCGCCGAGCGCGCCCGAGGTGATCTCGAAGACCGTGCGCGTGTAATAGTCCAGGCCGCGCACGATGCGCGAATCGACGACGTACGGTACGCCGGCGGCGTCGAGATAGCCCTTGAGCGCCGCGAAATGCTCTCGGCACGCCTCGCATAGAATCGACTCGAACGTCGGCGCGCTCTCGACGAACGGCCGGTCGGCCGGATCCTTGCTGTCGAGGATACGCAGCGGGTTGCGCTCGAGGCGGCGCTGCGAATCCTCCGAGAGCTCGGCGGCATACGGCCGGAAGTGCGCGAGCAACGCTTCACGAAAGCGCGGCCGGCAATGCTCGTCGCCGATCGAATTGAGGCGCAGGCTCGCGTCGGTGATCCCGTGCGAGCGCACGAGCTCCCACGCGACGGAGATCACTTCGAAGTCCGCCTCGGGGCCCGCGTAGCCGGTACACTCGATGCCGAACTGGTGCGCCTGGCGGTAGCGCCCCTTTTGCGGGCGCTCGTAGCGGAAGATCGGACCGACGTAGTAGAGGCGCTGCGCGCCCTGCGCGATCAGATTGTGCTCGAGCATCGCGCGGACGACCGGCGCGGTGAACTCGGGGCGTAGCGTGAGGCTGCGGCCGCCCTTGTCCAAAAAGGTATACATCTCTTTTTCGACGATGTCGGTCGTCTCGCCGACGCCGCGCACGAAGAGCTCGGTCGCCTCGAAGATCGGCGTCCGGGCCTCGGCGTAGCCGAAGCCGTCCGCCAGGGTGCGGATCGCGGCCTCGAGGGCGTTCCAGCGGGCGGACTGCGGGGGAAGAATGTCTTGGGTACCGCGGGGCGCGGTAAGCTTCGACGACATGGCCCCCTTGGGTTCGCACAGGCGCCCGCTAATCCTAGACGCTCGCGCTCCGCGGCGGGAACGACGCCCGTGCGACCCGCCCTCGTCGCGGCCGCCCTCGTCGGGCTGGCCGCCGTCTACCCCCAGGCCCTGCGCGCCCTCAGCGCAGGGGCCGCATCGGTGCTGCTGGAGGCGGCACCGTGGCTGCTGATTCCGCTGCCGGCGGCGCTCGGGTGCGGCTGCACCGGCGGTCCGTCGGCCCGCTCCATCCCGGCGGCGGTCCTCACCGCCGTCATTTTCGGTCCCTGGGTCGCGCTGGCGCGCCTCGGCGCAGCCTTCGGCATGACGCGCCTGCGCCCGGGCGCGCACGACCATGCCGGGCCGCTCGCGATGCTCGAGCGGCTGGTTCCGTCGGCCTTGCTGGCGGCGGCCGTTCCGCTCGCCGCGCCGCAGCTCGATCTCGGACACCTCGCCCCGCCGCTCCAGCTCGCGGCCGGGGCCGCGCTCGGATTCTTCGCGTCGCCCTGCGCGTTCGGCGGCGTCGCACTGGCGGCATCGCTCCGCGCACCCTCGCCGCTCGCTTCGGCCGCGGTACTGTGCGTCGCGGGAATCGCCGATCTTCCCGTTTGGCTTCCGTTGCGTCCCGCACGCCCGCGCGACGACCGCTTTGCGTACCTGCTGCTTGCGGCAACATGCGCGCTCGTCGCCTTCGAGCGCGGCGCCGCGCTCGTGCATCCGCGATGGACGATTCCTCTGGCGCTTGCAAGCCTCGCGGCGGCGACATACGCCTATCGCACGCGCGAACGAGATACCCGTGCCGTCGCGTGCGCTGCGCTGCTGCTCGTGACGGCGGTCAGCGGTGCGCCGGCGCCCGAGATCGCCGCAACCGAAACGACGCTCGCCGATGCGTACGCGGGCGAGCGGATCGAGTTCACGGGTGCGGTCGTACACGGCCGCGGTACGACGAGCCTCGTGCGCTACGCCGTCGTGTGCTGCCGCGCCGACGCACGGCCGGCCGTGGTACGCGTCGCGGCGCGAATCGACGCTCGCTGGGCGTACGTCGAGGGCATATTGGTCGAGCGCGGCGGCGCGCTCGAGCTCGTTCCCTCGCGCATTACGCCGATCGCTCCGCCGAGCGACCCGTTCGTGTATCTGTGAGCGGCGAACCCATCGAAGCGGCGGCCTCGCCGCGTTCCCGCTACGTGCCCGTTTGGCCGCCCACGTGGAAGATATACTTGAGCAGGAAACGATTGAGCGTCGTCGCCGACGCGGGTGAACCGTAGTCGAAGTAGAGTTCGTCGAGGTTGCGAAAACGTTCGTGGAAACCGAGCGCGAGGTTGGTGCCGGGCGTCGCAAAGCCGCCGTTTCCGTTCACGCCGCGCAGCGCGATCGCGAGCGTCGTGTTCGAGCCGAAGGTGCGCGAGAGGGAGATGCTGCGCAGCCACTGCGAGTCGACGCCAGGCGCCGCCGATCCCGGGAGTGCGCGTTCGATCACACCGTTGTACTGCAACCCCACGCCCCAACGCCCGAACTGATCGGAGGTAGAGATCGACGGTTGCTGCACGTACACGGGCTCGGTCTCGCTGTTCGCGTACGGGCCCCACGAGTAGTTGAGGTCGACCGGATGCGGCGTTCCATCCTCGTACCCGAACGAGACCGCCTGCGAATTGAACGGAATCACCTGCGCGCCCGAATAGACCGGAAAGGCGTCGGCATACACGCGGAGCTCGCTCGTGCTCTGCCCGTACTGCAGCGTGACCAGGTTCTTGAACGTGACGCTGAGATTCGAGAAGACGTCGCTCTGATGCGCCGCGCCGGAGCGGTCGACGAAGCGGTCCGCGCCGGCCAGGATTTGATACTGCTTGATCGCGCCGCCCTTCGGGCCGCTGCCGCTGTATTGATAGAAGACCTGCGGCCCGTTCACGTCGTTTTCCGTGAGATAGCCGTCGATCGGATTGTATTCGGGCCCGATGTCCTCGTACTTGAAGAGCAGCAGGGTATGCGCGTTCTGGACGCCGGTGCCGACTTGGAAATCGTTGGCTTGCGACGGGTCGTCGACGTTGGTGCCGCGATCCGAGAGATACTTCACGAGCTGGAAGATGCCGTCGCGCGGATTGGCGACCGCGACGGACGCGCCGTACGTCTCGTCGCGCACGCCGTAATGATCGGCATCCACTCCCTGGAGCGCGATCCCGAGCGAGCCGTCCGGATGGCTGAAACCGTAGCCGAACGCGCTGTCGCTAAAGCCCGGCCCGCCGTCGGTGAGGATGCCGAGCGAGTTCAGGCCGTGCGTGCCTTCGAACTTGAAGCCGTGATCGAAGATGCCGATGCTCGGCGAGTAAAACGGCACGTCGGCCGAGTTGATGTTCACGCCGGCGACGGAGTTGATGTAGTTCGCGCCCTGCGAGAAGAACGGGCGGTACTCATTGTAGAAACGCGCGAACTCTTGCGGCGCGATCGTCGTTTGATCTTGTTCGACGTTCGAGAAGTCGGGATTGAGCGTACCGACGAAGGCCGCCGTATTCGTGACCGGAATCGTGAAGTCGATGCCGACCGGGCGCTGCTGTTCCTGTTGAAAGTTTCCGATGCCGTTTTGAAAGACGTTGCGGTCTTCGCCGGCTGCGCCGAGCGCGTAGATTTGCGCCTGCGGCTTGGGCCGCGTCGCAGCGGCCGCAAGTTCGATGCCGGTGATCTTCGGCCAATTCGACGTCGAATCGACGCTCGACATCGCCGGCTCGTAGGCCCACGTGTAGGCTCCGCGCGAGGCCACGATATACCGTTCAACGTTGAGCTGCCAGGTCTGCGACGAACCGCTCTGCGCGCGGATATCCTTGAGCGGAATCACCATCACCGCGTTCCAGCTTCCGTCCGGCAAGACCGTTGCGACGCTCTGCCAGTCCGGCGCGTAGCGCGCGTTTTCGCTCGAATATTCGGCATGGATTCCGTGCGGGTTCACGAGGAACTCGTAGAGACGGCCGCCGTTTCCGGAGGTCTCGAACCCGAGCGTGACGTGATCGTCGTTCTGAACGCCCACGTGATCGACCGTCTGCGACGCCGTAATCGGCGTTCCGTGCTGCTCGCAATGCACGGCGAAGTAGATGTTCGTGCCGTCGTAGAGCAGATACCCGACGGTCTTGAGTTCCGCCGCGCGTCCGACCGTGAAGTCGAAGAAATCCTCGAACACGACGCCCGTCTTCCAGACCGGATCGGAGAGCGAGGGATCGATCTTCGGCGGGGTCTGCGTTTTCACCGCGGCCACCGTCGCCGTGTGCGGAACCCACGCCCGGGCTGCTTGCGGCAGCAGGAGCGCAGCGCTAAAGACCAGCGCCGCAACGGCACGGACGTTCACGTTCAACATTCTGCCTCCACCTACGGGGGGAGGCATGCGGTTGTTTCAGCCGGTTACGAGAGCGTCTCGCGACGGCGCGGCTCGAGCAACTCGACCGGAATGCCGTTCGGGTCTTCGACGAACGCGATCGCGCGCGTACCGCCGGGCGACTTGTAGACGTCCTTGAGAATCTTGACGCCTTTTGACTTCAGCCCGCCGACGTATTCGGCGAGATCGCCGTCGGCTTCGATCGCAAGGTGTTCGTAGCGGTTGCCCAGCGCGTACGGAGGATGCTCCTCGAGATCGTACACCAATTCGATGTACGAATTCCAATCGTGGCCGACGAACGCCATGTCGGCGTTCCCCGGATAGTGGAACGGGCCGTCGAGGAGTTTCAATCCGAGTTTCTCGGTGTAAAACGCGATCGATTCGGCCATGTCGTTGACGAAGATCGATGTGTGGAGAAAGCGTGGCATATCCCCGAGAACACCGGGTCGCGGCAAAAGGCGGCGGCTAGCGGTCGCGACCGCTGCGAATCTTCGCCAGCGGGATCGCCAGAAACGTGCCGTCTTTGCCGCCGATGAACAGCGTCTGCCCGAAGATTACCGGCGAGCCGACGTTGAAGGGTACATGCACGTTCTTGACGCCGATCACGTGTCCGTCTTCGGCGTCGAGCGCCCAGAGATAGCCCGCCAAATCGCCGAAATACAAAACGCCGTCGTCGAGGACGGGGCCGCCTTTGACCGCGCCGCGCACCGCCGTCTGCCAGCGCACGCGCCCGGTCGCGGCATCGAGCGCGTGCATCGCGGATGCAATCGCACTGCCGAGATACACCGTGTCGCCGGCCGCCAGCGGAATCGCCGCTTCGTTCCACATCGGGACCGTGCCGATCTCGACCGCGGTGTCCCATACGCCGCTGCCGTCCGCGAGGGCGACCGCGTAGGCGTGCATCTCGGCCGGACCCCCGGCGTCGACGCCGTGAAAACCGGGCGCGGGCAGCAGATAGTCGCAGAACGCTCGCTCGCCGTCGCTCGCGGGCGGGCAATCGCCCACGCCCGACGCGGCCGTATCGAAATCGTGCTCCCAGACGACCGCTCCGTCGCTTGCTCGAAGCTCCCACATCGCGTTTTTGTTCAGCCCGACCGTGACGAACCGGTCGCCGCCCGCCGGCAGGACCGCGCTCATGGAAGCGATGCCGCCGAGATCGCGCGAAAAGCGCGGAGCGCCGCTCTGCGGATCGAGCCCATGCACGATACCCGCGCCGTCGTGCTGCACGAGGGTACCGGCGATCACGGCCGACGTCGGCATGCCGGTACCCGCGAGCGCGTACCGCCAGCGCTGCCGACCCGTCTGCGGATCGACGCCGATCAAGGCGTTCTCGCCGCTGCCGACCGCCATGCCGCGGCCGGACGTGGTGTACCCCTCTTGATTCCCCTCGCCGATCACGAGCGTATTCCGATAGAGGATCGGCGCCGCCATGAGCGAGGCGGAAAAATGACGCGTCCAGGCGAGCGTTCCCGTCCGCGCGTCGATCGCATAGAAATCGCCGGTGTTGTTGCCGACGTACACCCGGCCGTCATGTACGATCGGGCTCGACGAGAACCCGCCGTTCGTTCGCACCTGCCACGAGACCTCGAGCGTTCCGGGCACGCGCGCGTTGTTTCCGCGATCGAGGCGAAACTGCGTCCAATCGGGCGACGGTGCGTTCGGACGCACCGCCGCAAGCAGCAAGAGCACGAGCGGGAGCGCGCACCACGGACGCAACGGTAGACGCATGCCACGATGATACGAATCACCGTTGACACACGCCTGAAAGCGCGATTAAAGGCGGCGAAAGTGATTAAGGTTAGTGTAAGAAGTAGCGGTACGACGAGAACACGAGCGCGACGCCGTGACGATCGGCTGCCGCGATCACTTCGTCGTCGCGCACCGAGCCGCCGGGCGCGATGATCGCCGAGCAACCGGCCGCTACCGCGGCCTCGAGACCGTCGGCGAACGGAAAGAAGCCGTCGCTCGCGCACGATGCGCCGCGCGCCGCGTCGCCGGCACGATGCGCCGCGATCTGCACGGCGCTCACGCGATTGGTTTGACCCGCGCAGATGCCGCGCGTGGTGCCCCCGGAAACGATCACGATGCCGTTGGATTTGACGTGACGCACGACGTCCCACGCGAAGGCGAGGTCGTGCCATTCCTGCGCGCTCGGCTGCCGCTTGGAGACGACGTGCCACGCTTCGGGAGGCGCGTCGGGGTTATCGTCCTCGGCAAGCACGCCGCCGAGCGAACTGCGTAAGCGCAACTCGCGCGCGAGTTCGTCGGGAAGGCCGTCGCCGAAGCGCATGATGCGCAGGTTCTTCTTCTTCTTGAGCAGCTCGAGCGCATCGTCGTCGAAGGCTGGCGCGGCGACGATCTCGAGGAAGAACTTCGAGAGCGACTGTGCTGCGTCCACGTCGACGCATGCGTCGGTTGCGACGATACCGCCGAAGGCGGAGACCGGATCGGCTTCGAGTGCGTCGTGAACGGCTTTACTCACGGTCGAGCGTTGCGCGACGCCGCACGGAACGGTGTGCTTGACGACGGCCGCGCGCACGAAGCGCTCGCGCTCGCTTCCGAACTCGGCGCCGAGCGGCGCGCGAGAGAGCAACCGGAGCGTAGCATCGAGGTCGAGCAGGTTGTTGTACGAGAGCGCCTTGCCGTGCAGCTGCTCCGGCAACAGCTCGGGACGGTCGAGATAGAAGGCGGCCCGGTTCTGCGGGTTGGTGCCGTACCGCAGGCGCTGAGAGAGCGGAAGCGTGAGCGCGATCGCGCCCGGCAGGTCGGTCGGCAGATACTCGCCTTCGGTCGTGAGGTAGTGGGCGATCGCCACGTCGTACTCCGACGTGCGCTCGAACGCCGACACGGCGAATTTACGGCGCATCGCCGTCGGAATCTCGCCGCGCGCAAAGGCCTCGATGAACTCCGCATATTGCGACGGATGCGTGAGCACCGATGCGTGCGCGAAGTTCTTGGCGGCGGCGCGCAGCAGCGAGACCCCGCCGATGTCGATCTGCTCGATCGCCTCGCGCAACGTCGTTCCTTCGCGCGCGACCGTCGCCTCGAAGGGATAGAGATTGACGACGACCGCGACGATCGGTGCAATCGCGTATTTTTCGGCTTGGGCCCGGTGCTCCGCGTTGTCGCGATCGTAGAGGATGGCGCCGAAGACTTTCGGGTGCAGCGTCTTCACACGGCCGTCGAAGAGCGGCGGAAAGCCGGTCATGTCGCCGACGTCGTGCGCCGGGATGCCGTGATCCTGCAGGTGCTTCTTCGTGCCGCCCGTCGCATAGATCACCGTTCCCGCCTCGTGCAGCACGCGGGCGAGCTCGACCGATCCGCTCTTGTCCGACAGGGAGAAGAGCGCCGCGGGTTTGGTCGTGTCAGGCAAGGGCGAGCTCCGGATGAACGTCCTGCGTGAGCGCCGCCGCGATCATCGTGCTCACGCCCGGCTCTTTCATCGTGACGCCGTAGAGGCGATCCGCGAGCTCCATGGTCTTCTTGTTGTGGGTGACGATGATCATCTGCGCATCGGTCGCGAGCTCACGCACCATGTTCGAGAAGCGCTCGACGTTGGCGTCGTCGAGCGCCGCGTCGACTTCGTCGAGCAGATAGAACGGCGACGGTTTCACGCGGATGAGTGCAAAGATCAGCGCGGCGGCGGTCATCGCGCGCTCGCCGCCGGAGAGTGCCGTGAGCGGCATCAGCTTCTTGCCCGGCGGCTGCACCGAGATCTCGATGCCCGTCTCGGAAAGATTCTCCGGGTTGGTCTGCCACATCTTCGCGGAACCGCCCGGGAAGAGCTTGGCGTACATCTCCGTAAACGCCGCCGAGACCTTCTCGAAGGTTTCGTTGAACTGCGCCTGCGACTGCGCTTCGATCTCTTTGATCGACTGCAGCAGCGTCTCGCGCGCCTGCGCGAGATCTTCGAGTTGCGTGCGCAAGAACGTGTCGCGCTCGCCGACCTCTTCACGCTCGGCCTCGGCGTTGAGGTTGACGTTGGCCGAGAGGCGCGCGAGCTCTTCACGCAGGCGCGGCAGCTCTTCCAACACCTGATCGCCCTCCTCGCGATAGCGTTCGTCGACGTCGTGACACTCGTCGTCGGTCGCCGGGTTCTGCGCGAACTGCGAGACGAGCATGCCGAGCTCGGCCTCGATCTCCGCCAGCCGCGTCCGATGTCGCTCACCGCCTGCCGCCGCTTCGCGTTCGGCGTTCTCGGCCGAGCGCAGATCGGCTTCGAGCTGCAGCAACGAATTGGCCATCGTTTCACGCTCGCGGCGGGCCACGTCGAGTTTCGCGTCGAGATCGCTCACCCCGCGGCGCAACCCTTCGACGTGCTCGTGCGCGGTGCGCGTCGATTCCATCAGCGCGCCGATCTCCGCGAGCATCGACTCGCGGGCGAGCCGCGCGCGCTGGCTGTCCTGATCGAGCATCCCCAAACGGCCCTTGGCGGCATCGCGCTCGGCAGTGAGCGCGGCGATGCGTTCGCGCAGATCGCCGGCGCGACGACTGGCGTCGGCCTGTGCGGCCTCCGCGGCCGTAATCTCCTCACGCGCGCGGGCAAGCTCGGCTTCGAGTTCGTGCCGTTCGCGGTCGCTCGCGGCGGCTTCGGGTTCGGGGCCTTCGAACGCGCGCTCGCGTTCGCGCGATTCGTGCGCCTGCGCGAGCAGCGTCTCCACGCGCGCCTTCGCGCCCGAGACTTCGCCGTTCATGCGTTCGAGGTCGGTTGCCAGGCCCGCCATCTCGGTGCGCAGCTCGGCCGCCTGCAGTTCGAAGCGCCCGTGCGCCTCGCGCGCCGCGTCGCGCTGCATCACCGCCGCTTCGCTGCGTTCGGCCGCAAGCGTGGCTTCGCGTTCGAGCTCGGCCAGCCTCGCGCGCATCGAGGCAAGCTGCTCGCGCAGCGTTTGCGCCTGCACGCGCCGCGAGAGAATCGACTTCTCGCGTCGGAAGCGGCCGCCGGTGATCGCGCCGCCGCCGGCGATCTGTTCGCCGGAGAGCGTGACGATCGTATCGCGAAAGCCGCGCCCGCGCACGAGCGCGATGCCGGTTTGCAGCGTGTCGACGACCAGCACGTTGCCGACCAAGAAGCGAACGACGCCTTCGTATTTCGGCTCGGTGCGCACGAGCGCGTGAGCGTAGCCGATCACGCCCTGGGTCGCCCGCAGGTCGGCGGTCATCTCCTTGGCCTCGCGGTTCGCCAGCGTGTCGAGCGGCAGGAAGGTCGCGCGGCCGGATTCGTTGCGATTGAGGAACTCGATCGCGCGCTCGGCATCTTCCGACGTGGTCGTGATGATGTTCGAGAGCCGCGCGCCGAACGCCACGTCCATCGCACGCGCATAGCGTTCGTCGGTCGTGATCAGATTCGAGACGATCCCCTCGATGCCGCGCAGCTCTCCGCGCTGCCACGATTCGACCACCGCGCGCGTTCCCGGCACGTGTCCTTCGAGCGAGTTCTCGAGCTCCTCGATCGTGTGCAGGCGCGATTCGGCCGCTTTGACGTCACCGGCATGATCGCGATGCGCGGCCAGCGCGCGGGCTACGCCCTCTTGCGCCTGCGCGACCGCGCCTTCGGCGGCCTCGAGCGCGCGCTTGGCGCCGGCAAGCTGCTCTTCGAGTTCGCCGAGCGTGCGCTCGCGCTCGGTGTATCGCTGCGTGGCGGTTCCGGCATCGAGTTCCAACTGCGCGACGCGCTCGCGAGCGACGTGCGCTTCGCCTTCGAGGCGTTCGGCTTCCGCGCGCAGGTTCTCGCCCTGCACGCGGCGTTCGGCGCGCTTGGCGGCGTGCGAGGCCGCCTCCGATTCGACCGCGCGCAAACGCGTGAAGATCGCATCGAGTTGCGCGCGGGCCTGCGCGAGCGCGGTCTGAGCCGCCAGCTCGCGTTCGCGCGCTCCGTCGATCTGCGCGCCGAGCGGCGCCAGGCGTTCCTCGAGCTGCGCGATCGTCGCGGCAAGCGACTCCCGTTCGGCGGCAACGCGCGCCGCATCTTCGCTGGTCTGCGTGGATTGCGCCTCGAGCGCTTCGCGGCGGGCCAGAGCGGCGGCATAATCGGCCTCGATGCGCGCCAACTCGGCGCGCTCCCGCTGCGCCTGGCTGCGAATCTCTTCGAGCTGCAGCTCCTGCTGGTACGCGCGCGTGCGCAGCTCCGCGAGGTTGGCGCCGAGTTCGGCCACCTTGGCGGCCGCGACGCCGCGGACTTCTTCCTGTTTCTCGAGTTCGACACGAAGCGTTTCACGTTCGGCGCGGCGCGACGCGCTCGCCCGCATGTAGGAGAGGATCTCGAGATCCCGGACGCGCGCGCTCACCTTGCGGTAGCGCTTGGCGCGGCGAACCTGCGTGTCGAGCTCGGGAATGCGGCGTTCGAGCTCGGCGAGCAAGTCGTTGATGCGAATCGCGTTCTGCTCGGTCTGCTCGAGACGGCGCATCGACTCGTTCTTGCGCGCGAGAAACTTGTTGATTCCGGCGGTCTCTTCGAAGAGCGCGCGGCGTTCCGACGGCTTGCTGGTGAGAATCGAATCGATCTGCCCTTGCGAGACGATCGAATACGAACCCGGCCCGAGCCCCGTGCCCATCAGCAGCTCGACGATGTCGCGCAACCGCACCTGATTGCGGTTGATGAAGTACTCGCTCTCGCCGGCGCGATAGGTGCGGCGCGTGATTTCGACTTCGCTGTAATCGGTTGCGAGCCGCCGGTCGGCGTTGTCGAACGTGACCGAAACCTCGGCGAGCCCGAGCGGCTTGCGCTTGTCGTTGCCGGCAAAGATCACGTCTTCGAGCTTGCCCGAGCGCAGGCTGCGGCTGGACGTTTCGCCCAGCACCCAGCGGAACGCGTCGACCAGGTTGGATTTGCCCGAACCGTTCGGGCCGACGACCGCGGTGATGCCGCCGGAAAAATCCAGCGACGTCGCTTCCGCAAACGTCTTGAACCCGAAGGCCTTGATGCGCTTCAACTTCATGGTCGAGATCTAATCCTTGTCATTCTGGAGCACGGACAAGGCCGCCTCAGCGGCGGCCCTCTGAGCTGCCTTCTTCGAGGGACCGGTCCCGGTTCCCAACGTCTTGCTCCCAACAATTACGCTGGAGCGGAATTCGGGGGTCTGCGGCGTACCGCAGCTCTCGTCGCGGTAGGCGGGCGTGGCCTGGAGGTGCTCCTGCGCGTAGTGCTGGAGGCGGGTCTTGGCGTCGAGCAGGGCGCCGGGAGCATGGTCGAGGGCTTCGAGATGCTCGCGTACGACGAACGCGCGCGCCTTTTCGACGCCGTACGTCAGGTACAGCGCCGCCACGAAAGCCTCGAAGGCATCGGCCAGGATCGAGGTGTTGTCGGTGCCGCCGGCGTTGCGCATGCCGGTTCCGAGCTGCAGAAGGTCGGCGAAACCCAGGCGTCGGGCGCTCTGCGCGAGCTGACCGTCGTTGACGATCGCCGCCTTGCGCACCGTCAGCTGCCCTTCGGGCTCGTCGAAGTGCTCGTACAGCCAGGCTGCGGTGATGAACCCGAGCACCGAATCGCCGAGGAACTCCATGCGCTCGTTGGAGGCGCCGCCGCGCTCTTTGGCATGCGATTCGTGGACGAACGCCTGCTCGATGAGCGTGAGATCGCCGGCCGAACGAACGCCGGCACGCTTAATCAGCGCACGCAAGCGCTTGCGATGTGCCTCGCCGGCCACGTCGGGCGCTTTTAGCGCACCTTTCCGAAGACGATGACGCTGTTGTGCCCGCCGAACCCGAACGAATTCGAGAGCGCGACGTCGACGGCGGCCTTGCGCGCAACGTTGGGAACGTAGTCGAGCGGACACTCAGGGTCGGGAAACTCGAAGTTGATCGTAGGCGGCATGACGTCGTTCTGCACGGCGAGCACGGTCGCAACGCCTTCGATGCCGCCGGCGGCGCCGAGCGCATGACCGTGCATCGACTTCGTCGAGCTCACCGGAATCTTCGTATCGTCGCCAAAGACCTTGCGAATCGCGAGCGTCTCGGCGGGATCGCCGATCGGCGTCGAGGTTCCGTGCGCATTGATATACGAGACGTCGGATTTCGAAATGCGCGCGGACTTGAGCGCGCGTTCGAGCGCGAGCACGACGCCGCCGCCGTCGGGATCGACCGCGACGAGGTTGTACGCATCCCCCGATTGCCCGTATCCGAGGACTTCGCAGTAGATCTTTGCGCCGCGCGCCCGGGCGTGTTCGTACTCCTCGAACACGAGAATGCCGGCGCCCTCGCCGAGCAAGAATCCGTCGCGCTCCTTATCGAACGGGCGCGAAGCCTTCGTCGGGTCGTCGTTCCGCGTGGTCATCGCCTTCATCGAGGAGAAGCCGCCGACCGCGAGCGGCGAGACGCACGCTTCGCTGCCCCCGGTGATCATCGCGATCGCATCGCCGAGCGCGACCATGTTGTACGCGACCGCGATCGCGTCGTTGGCCGACGCGCACGCGCTGCTCGCCGCGAAGATCGGGCCGCGGAAACCGTACCGCATCGAGACCTGCGCGGGTGCGGCGTTGCTCATAAGCATCGGAATGAAGAACGGCGAGGTCTTGACCCAGTTCCCGTTGGCTGCGGCCTTCTCGGACTCGAACCAGAAGGTTTGGATGCCGCCGATTCCCGTCCCGATAATCGCGCCCGTGTTGTCCTTGAACTCCGCGGTTTCGGGGAGGTGTGCGTCGGCGATCGCCTCGATCGCGGCGGCCAGGGCGAACTGCGAGAAGCGGTCGAGCCGCCGCGCTTCCTTCTTACCCAGGAGCTCGTCGGGCGCGAAGTCTTTGACCTCGGCTGCGATTCGGGTAGCGAAGAGCGAGGCATCGAACGCCGTTATGGGCCCGGCGCCCGACTCTCCGGCAACCAGGCGTCGCCAGAACTCATCGCGGGTGTTTCCAAGGGGGGTGACGGCTCCCAGGCCGGTGACTACGACTCGACGCTTATCCAAAACGACACCAAGTTACGGCGGTGCCTTCATAGCCCCTTGTCGGTTTTGCGGTAAAATAGGGAGTCGATGAAGCTCCGACTGCTTTCCCTGGCCCTGGCCCTGTCCGCCGTCGCGGGACTCGCGGCGCTCCCGGCTCGCGCCCAGGAGACCTTCTGGTCGATTACCGCCGGGCCGCCCACGCCCCGTCCGCACGCCACGGCCACCCCCGCGGTGTACCTCGATTCGGTGTATTTTCCGTGCCGCGGGCAGTGGAGCCATGGGCAGTGCTACTGCGGCACCCCGGTATCGCACCCGGGCGCCGTCAGCCTGAACTGTTCGAGCTATTGGCCCTATCCGGGCAACGGCAAACCCGGCAAACCCGGCAAACCCGGGAAACCCGGCCAGCCCGGCCCGCCGGGGAGCCCCGGCAAACCGGTGGCCCCGGCTCCGCCCGCCCCGCCGGCCCCCGCTCAGCCCAATCATCCGTAAGCCCGCACGGCTGCGAGCCGGCGAGCGCGTCGCGCTGATCGCCCCGGCCTCGCCGCTCGACGACGGCGGCCTCGAGATCGCGTGCGAGAACGTACGCGCGCTCGGCTTCGAGCCCGTCGCGGGTGCAAACGCGCGCGCGCGCAACGGCTACCTCGCCGGCACCGACGAGCAGCGCGCCGCCGACTTCAACGCCGCGCTGCGGGATCCGCGGCTTCGCGCGATCTTCGCCCTGCGCGGCGGGTACGGCACGATGCGCACGCTCGAGGCACTCGATTACGACGCGTTCGCGCGCGATCCCAAACCCGTGCTCGGATACTCGGATCTCACGGCACCGCTCAACGCGCTCGCGCAGCGCTCGCGGGTCGTCACCTTTCACGGGCCGGTGATGAACGCACCGCTCTCCGCAGCCGCGCGCGACCGCATCGCGCGCGCGCTTGGCGAGCACGACTTCGGCGACGCGCGCGGCGGCGAGGTCATCACCGGCGGCGTCGCGCGCGGCCGGCTGTACGGCGGAAACCTCTCGCTGATCGCGCATCTCTGCGGCACGCCGTACGCGCTCGACGCGCGTGACGCCGTCGTATTTCTCGAAGATCTCGACGAAGCGCCGTATCGCATCGACCGCATGCTCACGCAGTTGCGCCTCGCAGGATGGTTCGCTGCGGCGCGCGGCGTCGCGGTCGGCGATATCGAACACGTCGACGTCGTACGCGAACGGTTACAGGATCTCGGGATTCCGGTCTTGGCCGGGCTTCCGTTCGGTCACATCGGCGAACAGTGCGTCATGCCGATCGGCGCCGAGGCCGAGCTCGACGCGACGAACGCGAGGCTGCGAATAAGCGAAGGGTGAGCTCGCGCGCTCAGCGCGAGAACGAGAAGACCGGGGCCGGATAGATCGCCGACGCCGCGAGCTGCACGACCGTGCTCACGATGTTTGCGACCAGACCCGGATTGCTCGGCTCGACGTACTGCGGCTGCGAGGACGGCGGAATCGACGGCGCCGAGGTGATCTGCGGCGCCGGTTGCGGAGCCTGGCCTTGCCCGGAGGTCGAGGACGGCTGGCCGCCGCCGCTCGAGCCCGAACCCGGTCCCTGCGTCTGCTGGCCCGGCTGCGTCGTCTGGGGCGGCGGATCGTTCGCACCGGTCGCCTGCTGGGCCAGCGTCTGCGCCGCCTTGGGCACGGAGACGGTAGGGGTGAGCGCCAGCGTCTGCTGGAGCGCCGAGTAGCCGCTGGTCACGTAGGCGGGCGCCTGCGTCAGATTAAAGCTGACCGGCCCGTTCGGCGTGGTCACGGTCGAGTTGATGTTGGCTCCGCCGAGCACCTGGTGCAGCACCGTCTTGTTCTGGGCATCGACGTCGGCGGTCGAGTTGGGCGGGGAACCCGTCGCCGGGCTGGAAGCGCCGATGACCGTCTGATTGAGTTGAAGCAGCGCGTGGAAGACCGGAGCCGCCGCGATCGTGAGGTTGGCCGGAACCCCGGGCGGGTTGGCACGCTGGACCGGAACCAGGTTTTGGTTCGGGGTTCCGTACGGCTGGGCGGGCGGAACCGGAGGCGAGCCGCCGAGGGCGAGCGCCTGAAAGGTCTGGGGCGTGAGCTTGAGTTGCTCGGCGCCGAATCCGGTGATTGCCGTTGCCATCCTTGCTGGTTCATTCTAACCCAGAGCCGGGCGCGGTTCAATTGCCGATGCCGCCTGGTGGTTGCGCGCGGACGGGCCGTTTGCTATACTCACCCGGCTATGTTCCAGTTCGACCTCCAACTGTTCGCGTCCAAGAAGGGCGCCGGCTCGACCCGCAACGGCCGCGACTCGAACGCGCAGCGCCTCGGCGTGAAGCGCTTCGGCGGCGAGCGCGTGATCGCCGGCAACATCATCGTCCGCCAGCGCGGCACGAAGTTCTACCCGGGCGAGAACGTCGGCATGGGTAAGGACCACACGCTCTTCGCGCTCGTTGAAGGCACCGTCGAATTCTCGATGAGCCGCAACAAGCAGCACGTGAACGTGCGTCCGGCCGCCGCTGCCTAAGCTCCTGCAGGTTTCGCACGAGAGGGCCGCTCGCGGCCCTCTTTGCTTTTTCTAAACAAGCATGCAATTCATCGACGAAGCAACGATCACGGCGGCGGCCGGCAACGGCGGCGACGGCATCGTTGCTTGGCGTCGTGAGAAATACATCCCGAAGGGCGGACCGGCCGGCGGCGATGGCGGCCACGGCGGCAGCGTCTATCTCGAAGCGACGCCCGAGCTCTCGACGCTCGTCGAGTTTCGCTACAAGCGTCAGTTCGCGGCCGAACACGGCAAGGCCGGCGGCCAATCGAACAAGTCCGGGCGCAGCAGCGACGACCTCACGATCTACGTGCCCGTCGGCACGATCGTCTATCGCACGTTCGAGGGCAAGGCGGAGACGTTTCTCGCCGACCTCGCGCACGCGGGCGAGCGCGTCCAGGTCGCCAAAGGCGGGAAAGGCGGTCTGGGCAACCAGCATTTTGCGACGAGCACGCGCCAGGCGCCGCGCATCGCGTACAAGGGCGAACCCGGCGAGCATTGCACCGTGCGTATGGAACTGCGGCTGCTCGCCGACTGCGGCGTCATCGGCGTGCCGAACGCCGGAAAGTCGACGCTGCTCTCGGTCGTCACCGCGGCGCGCCCGAAAATCGCCGACTATCCGTTCACCACGCTCGAACCGCAGCTCGGCGTCGTTCGCGTGTCGGACGAAGAGTCGTTCGTGATGGTCGACGTACCCGGCTTGATCGAAGGTGCGCACGAAGGCGCCGGTCTCGGCGATCAGTTCCTCAAGCACGTCGAGCGGACGCGCGCCCTCGTGCATTTGCTCGACGGCGCCAAATCGCTCGACGAGATGCTGCACGACAAGACGACGATCGAACGCGAACTGGGCGCGTGGAATCCGAAACTGCTCGAGAAGCCCACGCTGATCGTCGTGAGCAAGCTCGATCTCCCCGACGCGCAAGAACGCCTGCGCGAACTGCGCGAGCAATTCCCCGACGCGCGCGGCATCAGCTCGGCAACGCGTGAAGGCGTTCAGGAACTCGTGTACGCGGTTTGGCAGACGATCAAGGACGCGCCGCTTCCGGAGATCGTGACGCCGCCGCCGGCACGGATCGAACTGGTTCCGCCCGACGCGTTTACGATCACGCGCGAGAAAGACGGCACGCTCGTGATCGCCGGCGAGCGGATCGAGCGTCTTGCTTCGATGACCGATTTCGATTCCGACGAGGCGCTCGGGCGATTCGAGCGCGTGCTCGCGAAGATGGGCGTCGAGAAGAAGCTCCGCGAAATGGGCGCCGCCGAAGGGGATACGGTGCGCATCGGGCCGTACGAGTTCACGTACTCATGAGAATCGGGATTTTCGGCGGGACCTTCGATCCCATTCACAACGCGCATCTGTTCCTCGCGGAGTCGGCACGTCTGCTCGAGGGCCTCGACCGCGTGCTCTTCGTCCCGACCCGCAACCAGCAATACCGCAATGAGGCGCAGGCCGCCGCCGAGCACCGGTGCGCGATGATTCTCGGCGCGATCGCCGGCAATCCGGGGTTTACGCTCGATGAAACCGACTTGCGCGACGACGCTACCGGCTTCACCGCCGACCTCATCCCGAAGCTCAAGAAAAAGCACCGTAACGCCTCGTTCACGTTCATCATCGGTGCCGACTCCCTCGCAAACTCTACCTGGCAACGCTTCGATGAAGTGCTCGAGAACCTCGAGCGCTTCGTGATCGCTCCGCGCGCCGGCGTCCGCGCCGACGCGCTGCAGCGCGTGATTTCGGCCGTTCCAAAATCGCTGCGCGAGCGCATCGCCACGCTGAACATGCCGGAACTCACCGAATCGGCAACGCTCGTCCGCACCCTGCTCTCGCAAGGACGCAGCGTGCGCTACCTCGTCCCGGAAGCGGTGTGGGAATACATCGTCGCCCACAAACTCTACGGCCTAGCCGAATGACCGCCCGCGTCGCAGCGATTGCGATGCTCGCCGCGCTATCGGCCTGCGGAGCCGGTCACACGCAGGCGCCGGACGACGCCGCGGTCTGCGCGCTCTATGCGCAGCGGGCCGACAAGGCCGAAGCGCTCGCAAGCGGAAGCGTCGCCGCGATCCTCGGCACCCGCCGCGGACCGAGCGGCGAACACGAAGGCTTTCTGCTCCGGCTCGACTCCGGCTGCGCGCTCACGCTGCGGGTCGAAACCAACGTCGATCTCACCGGCCCGGTGCCGCTGACGCGCGGGCAGCACGTGCTCGTCAAAGGCGAATACATCTACGACCCGCGCGGCGGCTTGCTGCACTGGACCCACCGCGATCCGCGCGGCCGTCACGTCGGAGGCTACGTCGAGGCCGGCGGCAGACTCTACGAGTAGCGCGTGCTGCGCGCGAAGCGGATGCTCGCCATCACGAAGATCGCAATTCCGTAGCCGAGCATCGGTAGAATCCATCCCCACAGCTCGCCGATGCCCGCACCGCGGATGATAATTCCGCGCAGGATCTCCATGAAGTACGTGAGCGGGATGAAGTATCCGACGATCTGCATCGGCAGCGGCATGAGCGATCGTTCGAACACGGCGCCCGAGAGCAGCACCGACGGCAACAGGATGAAGATCGCCATCAGCTGGGCTTGAATCTGCGTCTTCGCGACCGTCGAGATAAAGAGGCCAAGGCCGAGCGCGGTGAGCAAGAATCCGACGGCAAGCGCGGTGAGGAGCACGACGTTGCCCGCCACCGGCACGCCGAAGATGAAGCGCAGCGTCAACACCATCAGCACGTAATCGATCGACATCAGGATCGCGTAGGGCACGAGTTTGCCGACCATCAAGCCCGCGGTGCCGATCGGCGTGACCAGCAGCTGGTCGAGGGTGCCCTTCTCGAGTTCGCCGACGATCGAGAGCGCGGTGAGCATCAGCGTGATGTTCTGCATGATGAGGCCGATCAGTCCGGGCACGAAGAAGTTGGCGCTGCGCATCGAGGGATTGAAGAGCACGACCGGCCGCACCTGATAGGCCTGCGGCGACGCCGGGCTCAAATCGCGCAGCGGCAGGCCGCCGAGCGCGATTGCCGATCCGTACGCCACCTGCGCGATCGCCGAATCCGATCCGTCGATAAAGGCGCCGACCGCGGGATCGCGTCCGGCCACGAGGTCGGCCGTGAAGTTTGGCGGGATATCGAACGAGATGCGAGCCTTCCCCGAGACGACCGCTTGACGCAAGTCGTTGCGATCGTGCGCGACGACGTCGATATCGAACGTCTGCGAACCGACGAGCGCATCGAGGAACGCCTGCGCTCCGGTGCCGCGATCTTCGTTCAGCACCGCGGCCGGCACGTGTTCGACCGTCGTGTTGATCGCGTAGCCCAGCAGCAGCATCTGCATGATCGGCAATCCCACCGCGAGCGCGATCGTGATCGGGCTGCGGATCATCTGCCGCATCTCTTTGTAGATGACCGCCATCGCCCCGCGGAAGTCGAAGAGGCCGATCATGCGGCGACCCGCGAACGCGTCAACGCAACGAATGCGTCCTCGAGCGAGGGCTCGATCGGCGTTACGCCGCCCGGCGCCATCCCAAGGTCCGCCGCGAGCGCCGCGGCGGCGACGCTCGAATCGACGACGACGTGGATCTCCCGCCCGAAGATCGTGGCATCGCGGACGCCCGGGATCGCATGAATCTGCCGGTACCGCGCCATCACGTCGTCGCTGACGATCGTGTAGCGCACGGTCCCCGGCGGCGTCACCTCCGGCAGCGACCGGATTTCATCGGGAGAACCGCTCGCGAGCAGCTTGCCCTCGAAGATGTAGGCCAGCGACGAACAGCGCTCGGCCTCGTCCATGTAGTGCGTCGTCACGAAGAACGACTTGCCTTGTGCCGTCAACGTGAAGAGCAAATCCCACAGATCGCGCCGCGCGACCGGATCGATGCCGGCGGTGGGCTCGTCGAGAAAGACGAGCAGCGGATCGTGGATGAGCGCGGCCGCGAGCGCGAGCCGGCGCTGCCATCCACCCGAAAGCTGCGAGGCGAGATACTCCCGGTACTGGCCGATCCCGACGATCCCGATCACCTCGTCCTTGCGCGCGCGGCTGTTTCTGCCCAAGCCGTACGCGCGAGCGTAGAACTCCAAGTTTTCGTTGACGGTGAGATCGCCGTAGAGGGCAAAGCCCTGCGCCATGTAGCCGATCGAACGGCGCACCGCATCTCCTTCGTGCACCACGTCGTGTCCGACGACCGTCGCTTTTCCGCCGTCGGGATGCACCAATCCGCAAAGCATCTTGATCGTCGTGGTCTTGCCGCTGCCGTTGGGTCCGAGAAAGCCGAACACGCTGCCCGATGCTACGCGCAGCGAGATATCGTCGACGACGTTGCGCTCGCCGTAGCGCTTGACAAGATGCTCGATGACGATAACGTCGCTCACAGCGCGACTGTTACCGTCGTGCCGTCGAGCAGTTTGTGTTCCGGGTCGGCGATGCGGATCTTCACGCCGTAGACGAGCTGCGCGCGCGTGTCGGCCGTCTCCGTATTCTGCGGCGTAAACTGCGCCGAGCGGTCGAAGGCCTCGATCCTGGCGGTGAAGGTGCCGGCGCCCGAATCCGCGGTCACCTGCAGCGTCTTGGCGGCGCGCAATTTCGCAAGATCGCTCTGCGAGGCATAAATATACGCGTAGGGGTCGGCGAAGGTGTCGACGATCGCCGCGGTTTGATTGACGCCCAGCATATCGCCCGGATGCAGGTTGAAGCTGGAGACGACGCCGTCGGTGGGCGAAGCGATCGTGAGTTCGGCCAGCCGCGCCTGCGCGCGCGCGACCGCGCCGCGGGCGTTCTCGACCTGCGCTTGCGCCTGCGCGATCGTTTCCGGGCGCGTGCCGTTTGCCAGCGTTTGATACCCCGCGTGCGCGGAAGCGGCTTGCGACCTCGTTGCCTGCGTCTGCCCGGGGATATCGGCGCGCACGAGCTGATCGTACGATGCGCGGGCCTCGCGCAGACGCGCCTGCGACGAATCGCGCTCCGCTCGCGCTTGATCGAGCGCCTGTTGCGACACGTCGCCGGTCTGCGCCAGCGCCGCGGTACGATCGTACTCCTGTTGTGCGAGCCGTTCGCCCGCGGCCGCATCGACGATCGCCGCGCGCGCGGCTCGGATCCGCTCGGGCGACGCCTGCACCGTTTGCCGGTAGGTCGCAAGCGCGGCGTTACTCTCGCCCCGCGCCTGCGCGATATCGGTTGCGACCGCGCCGTTCTGCAGTTGCAACAGGTTGGCTTGCGCCTGCGCGAGCTCGCCGCGAGCTTCGTCGAGTTCGCCTTGGAGAATCGCCGGGTCGAGCCGGACGAGCACGTCGCCCCGGTGTACGCGTGCGCCGGCGGCGGTTCGTACCTCGATCACGCGGCCGCCGATCTGACTGCCGACCGACACCGCTTCGGTCTGCACGGTACCGCTGTAGTGGCCGCCGCCGGCGGCGCACGACGCCAGCACCGCGCAGGCGAGGAGATTCCAACGCTTCACTCGATCGTGATCCTTACGAGCTGAGGATCGTTTCATCGCAGCTCTTGCGCGAACTCCGCGCCCAGGCCGTCAAATCCTTCGTGGACGGCGGCGGCGCGCCGGAGTGCTTCGTCGATGCTCGCCACGATATTGTCCTCGCCGATGCGCTCCACGAAGTCGGCTCGTTCGAGCAATCGAGCGGGTTGCGCGCGCGCACCGCACAAGATCAGGGTTCGTCCCGAGCGTGCAAGCCGTTCGTGTAGATCCTCGAGCGCATGGAGGCCGGTAGCGTCGATCGCCGTCGTGTTGCGCAAGCGCAAGATGACGATCGGCGCCATCGCGCTGAGTTCGGCCGTCTCGTCGAGGAGCCGGTCGGTCGTCCCGAACAAGAACGGGCCGTGAATGCGCAGGATCGATACGTACGGCGGGATGCGCTTATCTTGCAGCACGTGCGCGCGACCGCTCTCGATATACTCCGGCGTCACCACGTCGACCGTCGTGGTTTGCGACACGCGGTAGATGTAGAGCAGCGCCGCCAGCGCCATGCCCACCTCCACCGCGACGGTGAGGTCGGCAGCAACGGTGAGCGCGAAGGTTGCGAACCACACCGCGCGATCTGCTTTGTCGAGGCGCAGTATCGTTCCGATCTCGCGCCATTCGCCGATGCGGTACGCAACGACGAGCAAGATCGCGGCGAGCGTTGCGAGCGGAATCAACCGCGCCAGTGGAGCGAAAAGCAGTACGATCGCAAGCAGCGTCGCCGAGTGAATCAAGCCGGCGACCGGCGTCGCTGCGCCCGCGCGTACGTTGGTGCCGGTGCGCGCGATCGCCCCCGTGACCGGGATTCCGCCCACGAACGGCACCAGCGCGTTGGCGACGCCTTGCGCGAACAGCTCGGCATTGGAGTTGTGCCGGTCCCCGCTGAGCGAGTCGGCGACCACCGCCGAGAGCAAGCTCTCGACCGCCGCCAGGATCGCGACCGTAAGCGCCGAGGGCAGGAGCGGTACGATCAGGTCGGCGCGGAAGGCCGGAATATCGAGATGCGGAAGGCCGGCGGGAATGCCGCCGAAACGCGAGCCGAGCGTTTCCACCGGCAAGTGAAGCGCCGCCGCCGCTGCCGTCACCACAGCCAAGGCGACGATCGCACCGGGGACGCGCGGCAAAAAGCGCGCGACCGCCAGGATGATCGCGATCGTCGCGACCGTCACGGCAACCGCCGGCAGCGACACCGACCCAAGGTGCGCGGCGAGCGCGCCCATGCGAGCGAAAAATTCGCTCGAACCGGGAGGGACGTCCAAACCGAGCGCATCTTTGATCTGCGTCGAAGCGATGAGGACGGCGATGCCGTTGGTGAACCCGATGACGACCGGCCGGGGAATGTACTTTACCGCGTTGCCGAGGCCGGTGAGCCCGAGCACGATGAGGATGATGCCGGCCATCACGGTCACGACGAGCAGGCCTGAGATCCCGTGCTTCGCGATGATGCCCGCGACGATGACCACGAACGCCCCGGTTGGTCCGGCGATTTGGAAGCGCGAGCCGCCCAGGAGCGCGACGACCGCCCCGCCTGCGATCGCCGTATAGAGCCCGGCCTGCGGAGTGACGCCGCTGGCGACGCCGAAGGCCATGGCAAGCGGCAGCGCGACCAGACCGACCGTGACGCCGGCGATCAGGTCGCGAAGCAGCGTGCGGCGCGTATAGCCGCGCAACGAGGCGAGGAGCGCGGGCGCGACGGCGTGCCGGTCGATCATCGAGCCTCCACTCTAGCCGGAGCAGATTACTCGCTGGAGAAAAAGCTGCGAATGCCGTTCGTTACCAGGATCGTACTCGCCAGCGCTTCACCCCGCCGCCTCGAATTGCTCCGCTCGCTCGGCCTCGAGGTGATCGTGCGCCCGAGCGCCTACGGCGAACCCGACGATCCGCAGGCAACGCCGCTCGAACTCGCGACCCGGCATGCCGCCGCCAAGGCCCGCGACGTCCAAGCCGCCGCGCCGCAGCAGCTGATCGTCGCCGCCGACACGGTGGTCGATCTCGACGGCACGGCGCTCAACAAGCCCGCCGACGCCGCCGACGCCGCGCGGATGCTGCGCTTGCTTTCGGGGCGCACGCACCTGGTCCACACCGCGTTCGCCATCGCACTGCCCGGCTCGCCCGGCCTGGTCGAGGAGCAATCGACCACCGCCGTGCGCTTCTACCCGCTGACCGAGGACGAGATCGCCGCGTACGTTGAGACCGGAGAGCCGATGGACAAGGCCGGCGGATATGGGATTCAGGGCCGCGCCGCCTCGCTCGTCGAGTCGATCGAGGGCGACTTCTACACGGTGATGGGCTTCCCGCTGGCCCGCTTCGTTCGCGCGCTGCGGCGGTTGGGTTTTGCCTGACCGGCAGCGAAGAACGCCCCAACAAAACAGGCGTTTTTGGGGGCCCGCGCCATCTTCACGTACCGTGACGAACATAAACTGTTCGTCCTCATCGGCATCATCATCGTCGCTGCGTTGCTCGCGCTCGTGCAGATCAACGCGCAACGCACCGGCAACGAGAGCCCGCTGACGACTGCGGGTATGTCGATCGCATCCTTTGCCGAGATGGCGACCAGCGCGACGATCGGCGGCGTGCGCTCCGCGGGGAGCGCGGCCCTTTCGGTTCCCGATCTCGAGCGCGACAACGCTTCGCTGCGCGGCGAGAACGCGCAGCTTCGTGCCGAAAACGCTCAGCTTCACGAACTGGCAGCGCAGTATGCGTCCGAAGCCGCGGTGCGTCCCGTCGTCGACGTGTTCCCGAAGGGCATCGAAGCGCACGTGATCGGGTTCCCGCCCGAAAATGAATCGCGCACCGTCACGATCGATCGCGGATCGAGCGCGGGCATCCACAAGGACGACGGCGTGCTTGCGCAAGGCGGCGTGGTCGGCCGCGTCGTCGAGGTCACGCCGTTCTCGAGCCAAGTCGTGCTCATCACCGACTACACCAGCCGCATTCCCGCCGTCACGCGGCGCGGACGCTACTGGGGGATCGCACGCGGCAATCTCTCCAGCGTTCGCGTCGAATACATTCCGCAGGACGCGTCGCTTCGCGTCGGCGACGTCGTGGTTACGGGGGAAGGCCGCTCGTTCCAATCGGGCGTCCCGATCGGCACGGTGACGCGCATCGAACGCGGCGACGCGACGCTCTATCAAACCGCCATCCTCAAACCGGCCGTCGATCTCGGCAGCATCGACCGCGTTGTCGTCGTCCCGAAATAGTCTCCACATTCCTCGGGCCACGGCACCGGCGTGGTGGATATCCGCCGCGTGGCTGCTCTTGGCCGTTCTCGCGCAGAAGACGTTCGCGCATTATCTCATCGTGCGCGACGTCGAACCGAGCTTCGTGCTCGTTGCCGTCGTCTGGTACGCGATTCGCGTCAACTCGCGCAATGCCGCGATCTACGGCTTGATTGCCGGGTTGCTCGAAGACCTGCTCGCGACCGGGACGGGCGGCGCATTCATCATTTCAACGACGATCGTTGCGGTCTCCGCGAGCGTGATTTCGCGCGGGTTCTTTGCCGACTCGTTCGCGCTGGTCGCGACGATCACGGCGGTGGCAACACTCCTGCGCCAGCTCGTCTTCTGGATCGTGATGGCCGCCACCGGCTATCCGCCGGGCCTCTCCACGCTGCACCTCCACGAAGCGATTCTGCAGGCGATCTATAACGGCGTGACGATGCTGATCGTCATGGCGATCGCTCGCCGCTTCGACTCCCGCTACGCATGACCGTCGACCGCCGTCGTGCGCCGCGCCTTGCGTGGCAGAAATCTCCGTGGCGCATCGCCGCGTTTGCAGCGATTCTCGCCATCGCGGTCATCGGGCTCGTCGCGCGCCTCATCCAGGTGCAGATCGTCGACGGGGAGCGCTATCGCACCGCCGCGCAAGCCAATCAAATCCGCTTGATTCAGGTCGCGGCGCCGCGCGGCATGATCTACGATCGCAACAACAAGGTGATGGTGCGCAGCCGCCCCTCGTTCGTCGTCGGACTGATTCCGTCGGTCGTCACCGACATCGACGGCGATCTGCACACGCTCGCGGTGACGCTGGGCCTGAACGAGGGCGCGCTTCGCAAGCGGCTGCTGCACCATAACGGCGTGAACTACGAGAACTTCGCGCAGGTGCAGACCTACGAACCCTACGGCCCGGTCGTGCTCGCAACCGACCTGCCGGTCGCCAAGGTGGCGCGCGTCTCCGAACTGCTGAACGATCTGCCGGGTGTCGATCTCGAGGTGCGGCCGATTCGCGATTACCCGCTCGGACCCGTCGGCGCTTCGATCTTCGGGTACGTTGGGCAGATCTCGCAAACCGAGTACGAGCGGCGCAAGCACGAGGGATACACGCCCAACGACGTGATCGGGAAAGACGGGCTCGAGTGGCAATACGATCGGTACCTGCGCGGCGAGCCCGGCGGTCAGCGCGTGGTCGTCGACGCGGCCGGACAGGTCGTTCCCAACATCAAACTGCCCT
>Ga0326727_10003824_pt1 | contig 47045 bp, 41 predicted proteins | sample MB2enrmetagenome_FD_207643 | JGI IMG/M metagenome (GOLD analysis project Ga0326727, IMG submission 207643) | Lab enriched peat soil microbial communities from McLean, Ithaca, NY, United States - MB29MY | ecosystem: Environmental > Terrestrial > Soil > Wetlands > Peat | place: USA: New York... | reverse complement strand
AGCAGAGCCCGCTTCCGCTTCACCAGCCGGAGCTATACTGCCAATGATCAACCTCGCCCGACAATGCTTCGGCAGCGAACGGCGAAATGTCGCTTAACTGATTGTCTCAACCGAGGGGTCCAGTCCATGTTGTCCCTCGCCGGGACTGCCCAGAGCCTAGAGCCAAAACCGCAATCCCGCTATACTCGAAAGTTATGCTTCGCGTTCGATTCGCTCCGTCTCCCACTGGTTTTCTGCACGTCGGCAGTGCCCGCACCTTCATCTTCAACTGGCTCTACGCTCGCCGCAACGGAGGAACCATGGTCCTGCGACTCGACGACACCGATGTCGAGCGCAACACCGACGTCTCCGTCAACTCCATCTTCGAAGGTCTGCGGTGGCTTGGCCTCGGTTGGGACGAGGAATACAAGCAGTCAGAACGTCTGGCCCTGCATCGCCAGATCGCGGACGCGATCTTTCAGAAGGGCCTGGCTTACCGCGACTTCACTCCCGCCCACGCCGGCGAGAGCGAAAAGTCCGGCGCCAACAAAACCTGGCTTTTCAACCCCGGCATGCGCCAACTTCCGCGCGCCGAGAGCGACCGCCGAGCCGCGACCGGAGAGTCGTTCGCCCTTCGCTTCCGTGTTCCGCGCGGCAACGGCGAGCAAGTCCGTTTCACGGACGCGGTCTACGGCGAGCAAATCAAATCCGCTGGCGATATCGAAGACTTTGCGCTCCTCCGCTCCGACGGCATGCCCACGTACCACGTCGCCTCGTGTGCCGACGACATCGACCTCCGCATCAGCCACATCATCCGCGGCCAGGACCATCTCTCGAACACTTACAAGCACGTGCTCATTTTCGAAGGCGCTGGCGCCAAGCCGCCGCAGTTCGCGCATCTTCCGCTGCTTGTCGCCCCCGACGGATCGAAGCTCTCCAAACGCCGCCATGGTCCGGTGGTCAGCGTCACCACTTACCGCGACGCCGGATTCCTTCCCGAAGCCTTCATCAACTTTCTATGCCTGCTCGGCTGGTCGCCAAAAGACGATCGCGACAAGATGAGCCTCCAGGAACTCACCGACGCCTTCTCTCTTGACGGCATCAACCGCGCTAACGCCGTGGTGAATTTCAAGGAGCCCGCCGCGACACCGGAGGAAACCTTCGATCCCAAAGCTGTCTGGCTGAATGCTGAACACATCCGCGGGCTTTCGATCGACGACCTCAGCGCGCGTTTGCTCCCAATTGTCCACGGCGCTGGATTTCCAATCGCGCCGGAAAGAATGCACGCCATCACCCCGCTTATCCGCGAGCGCATCAAGCTTCTGCGCGACGTCCTCAGCGCTGCCGACTTTTTCTTTGTGGACCAGCTTGCGCCCTACGATCCAGCCGAACTCATCCCGCAGAAAGGCGACGCCGCCATGGCGCTCAAAGTTTTAACCCGCGCTCGGGAAGTCCTGGCGCAAACCGAATTCAAGCACGAGCCCTTGAACCAAACCCTGCGCGGCGCTGCCCAGGAGATGGGCGTGAAGGCGGGACAGATGTTCCAACCGATTCGAGTAGCCGTCTGCGGGCGCAAGAACGCCCCGCCTTTGTTTGAAACGTTGGAAGTGCTGGGGCGGGAAACGACTCTGGCGAGAATTGAGCGAGCCATTCAGAAGCTCTAGTAGGCGCCGTTTTTGAAAAAAAGCTGCGAATCAAGGAAAAGTAGCGCAAGTGTTCGGGCAAGTCCAGCCTTCTGCACAAACTGCAGATCCCTCGCTTCGCTCGGGATGACAATCAATGAAGTGATTTTGAGCAGTTACTAATGCTGGTCCCGAAACTCCTTCGCTCGCTGTTTCGCTTCCGCCGCTTCGCGATGCATGCCTTTCGCTTCATAGGCGCTGGCCAGGGCGTTCTCGGTTTCGGGATTGTCCCCAGTTTTCTGCTGCTTCAGGAAGGATGCGATGGCATCGTCATAGAGCTTGAGCCTGGCCTGCGCCATGCCCATCTCTTGATAAACGCCATCGTAGTCCGGGTCGAGCTTCGCCGTCAGCCTGTATTCCTCGATGGCCTCGGAATATTTCCGCTCGGTCGACGAAACTTCTGCCAGCCCAAAATGGGCGTCGGGGCTATTTGGATTCACCTTGAGCTGTTGCGCAAAAATCTCTCGCGCCGGTTGTGGACGCTTTTCTTCCAAATAAGTCATGCCCAGGTAGAAGTACGCCCGTTCATCCTTCGGGTTGAGCTCAATTACACGCCTGAATTCGCCTTCCGCACTCGCGAAGTCACCCTTGACCCAATAAGCACGCGCGAGCTCGTAGTGTGCCGGAAGGTAACCTGGCCGTTGGCGGACTGCAGTCTGCAGCTCCGCAATCGCCTGCTCGGTCTTGTTTTCGGTTAGCAGCGTCCGGCCAGCTGCCGCATGCAGGACATATGCGTGCGAATGATGCAACCACGCCACGCCGCTATAGACCAGCACGATCCCAACGAAAAGCACGCCCACGCGCCGAACCACGTTATCTTGTTGTGGAGCGACCTTTGCGATGAGCGCGCCGAGCAGCAACCCCATGAGCAGGCCGCCGACGTGCGCTGCGTTATCAACTTGAGCGATCACTGCCCCAAAGAAGAGGTTGTATCCGACAAACATGGCGACGCTTCGCAGCATTCCGCTGACCGCTGCGCGGGGCAGTGAAAACTCGCCCAGATAAAACGATGCGATCAGGGCTCCTGCGATCCCGAAGATCGCGCCGGAAGCGCCGACGCTGGGGACGGGGCTGGAAGCATGCCAGATCAGGCTCGCGAGGCTCGACGCCAAACCGGCTATCAGGTACACGGCGGCAAATGTCCAATGGCCGTAGACCGATTCCGCCAGTCTGCCGAGATTCCACAGACACCACATGTTGAATGCGATGTGCAGTAAGCCGCCGTGAATGAAAACACAAGCTAGCAACCGCCACCACTGGCCACTGATGGTATACGGCCCGTAATTGGCACCCAAGCGTACGGCGAGACGCATCCACGCCGGATCGCCGAGCACCGAAACGCCCACAGCCAATGACATGGCGACGAACGCCGCAACATTGATGCCGAAAATGGCCTGAGTGACCGCCATCGAACTGGACTGCAGCCGCAACCATGGCGCGGGTTCGACTCGCTGGACGGGGGAATCCTCGCCGCGCTGTGCAGCTTCATGCTGCACACACCACTGGCAAAGCTTCCTGCCGAAGGTGAGGGCTGGAAGCTGACGACCGCATTGAACACAATTTGCCATGAAAGACTGGAGCCCGCCGCGCGCCAACGGTGATTACCGGAAGGTCGCGTCCCTCTCGACGCAGATTATCACGTGGCTTCCTGCAACGGGGTGGTGGCTGCATTCGGTTAGGGCAGCATCGAGGCTGCACCGTGGTCGCACTATAGCCGAGAGGAATCCAGCAGCGGCGAATCCACTCTTCCATATAAAATACAAAGAGCATGAGAGCCGCGAATTCATCTTCATCTTTATCTAACGAAGCTGGCGCGAACTCGCCTTCCGGGTCTCGCCCTTCGAACTTTGTCCGCGACCAGGTCATCCAGGACCTGGAAACTAAAAGATACAACGGTCAAGTGCAGACCCGCTTCCCTCCCGAGCCCAACGGTTATCTGCACATTGGCCATGCCAAATCCATCTGCCTCAACTTTGGATTAGCCGACGAGTTCGGCGGCAAGACCAACCTGCGCTTCGACGACACCAACCCGGAGAAGGAAGAGCAGGAGTACGTGGACTCTATTATGAAGGACGTCCGCTGGCTGGGCTTTGAGTGGGACGGTCTCTACTATGCTTCCGATTACTTCGATCAGCTCTACGAATGGGCGATCAAGCTCACCAACGAAGGCAAAGCGTATGTTGACGATCTCAGCGCGGAAGAGATCCGCAAGCACCGCGGCAGCCTCACCGAGCCCGGCAAAGACAGTCCGCATCGCAACCGCAGAGTGAAAGAGAACCTCGACCTGTTTGGGCGCATGCGCGAAGGCGAGTTTCCCGACGGATCGCGCGTGCTGCGCGCCAAGATCGACATGGCGTCGCCGAACCTGAACATGCGCGATCCGGTGATGTACCGCATCCTGCACGCCGAGCATAACCGCACCGGCGGCAAGTGGTGCATCTATCCCATGTACGACTACGCGCACGGTCAATCCGATTCCATCGAGCACGTCACCCACTCCATCTGCACGCTCGAATTCGAGGATCATCGCCCGCTTTACAACTGGTTCATCCAGCAGCTCGGTATTTTTCCGTCCCAGCAGATGGAGTTCGATCGCCTCAGCCTTACCTACACGCTGCTGAGCAAGCGCAAGCTGCTCACTCTGGTGCAGGAAAAACTTGTCAACGGTTGGGACGATCCGCGCATGCCCACGCTCTCCGGCATCCGGCGGCGCGGCTACACGCCGGAAGCGATCCGCAATTTCTGTGCGGCGATCGGAGTTTCGAAGACCAATGGCACGCTGGAGTTGGCGATGCTCGAACACTTCGTCCGCGAAGACCTGAACAAGCGCGCGCCGCGCGTGATGGCCGTGCTGCGGCCGTTGAAGGTCGTGATAGATAACTACACGGAAGGTCAGGTCGAGGAAGTCGATGCGGTAAACAATCCTGAAGACGAAAGCGCCGGGAAGCGCAAAGTGCCATTTTCCAAGGTACTCTACATCGAGCAGGACGATTTCCGCGAAGAGCCGCCCAAGAAGTATTACCGCTTGTCGCCCGGGCACGAGGTGCGCCTGCGCTACGGCTACTTCATTACCGCGAAGTCGGCGGTGAAGAATGACAGGGGAGAAGTGGTTGAGGTGCACTGCACATACGACCCGGCCACGCGCGGTGGCAATGCACTGGATGGACGCAAGGTAAAATCGACCATCCACTGGGTCTCAGCCGCTCATGCCATCGACGCCGAGGTGCGTATCTACGACAAGCTCTTCACTAAAGAGGACCCGAACCAGGTGGAGGAGGGCCAGGAGTTTACTGCGAACTTGAATCCGAACTCGCTGGAAGTGATCGCGCAAGCGAAGCTGGAGCCATCGCTGGCGAATGCGCCGATCGAAGGCCGCTACCAGTTCGAACGCCTTGGGTATTTTTGTGTGGACCCGGATTCCAGGCCCGGAAGTCTTGTGTTCAACCGCACCGTGGCGCTGAAAGATACCTGGGCCAGGATCGAGAGAAAGATCGAGAAGAAATAGGGATCGTAGATGTTTCGGCAGAGTCGCCGCTGGCTGCGGTTACTCCCGCAGATTGCTCCTCCCATACGGGAATCGCTGTAGACTGCGCGAGTGTCGCACAATCACTTCCACGGTCCGCCGGTGTGCACCATCCACAGATCGGTGTCCGGCGATGCGATCACGCCAAACGGCATCCAGAAATAACCTCGCTGCCCCCAACCGTCGCCCCAACTGTTCTGGATAAGCGCCAGCTGTTTCGGCAAGTCGTAGCCGAGACACAGCACTTCGTGGCCGCCCTGCTGCTGTTCGCCCGGTTTAGGAATCGGCATGACGCCCGTGCCCGCTACCTGCTGCGACATGAACGACTCGTAGACCGTGAACCCGACTGTAACCGGCCACGGCGTTGAGTCGGTCAGGCACCGCAGAAAGTCCGACAAACTTCCGATGCGGTGGTAAGCGCCAGTCTTGTACTTGAGCGCATTCTGCACTTGCTGCGCTGTCGGGGCTGTGAACTTGCCCGCAGCATAGGGATACAGCGACGCTTCGCAGCAACCTTTTGCGGCGAGCACCCGGCAACCGGTGCGCGGCATCGCGCCCTCATCTTTGGGAAACGACCCATCGGCAATCAGTTCCTCGACATACAGGCACTGCGGGCTAAGAATCGGGGACGACTTCTCGTACTTCCGTGCGATCCACTCGCGCGCGGAAGAGAAGGCATGTCCGGTGCAACTGCCTTCCTCGCCCTGGTCCTTGATCGGTCCACCCCACTCCCGCAGATCCACTTGTTGCGGGACGGGCTCCGCTCGCGGCGAAGCCCGATACATCCGATCCCGCACATCATGAACGTCGCGGTGCGCGCCAAACTTGCGGTTTATCACTGGAGTCGCCCGAAAGTCACCCACCGCACCAGCTTCAAGTGCTGATGGAGTTTCAGTTTCGGGGTCACCGCATCCACGGCCGCGTTGCCAGTGGGCGACAGCAGGATGCTGTTGTAATGGTCCGCGAAGGCGGCGACGCTGTAGGGCGGCGCGGTCTTCATGCTTCCGGTCGCAGCCGCGTTCTGACAGGATGGAATTACTGCCGTGATTGCATTTACCGTGCCTGCCACCAAGTCGGCAAGCAGCGTGATTTTCGATTGCGTGCTCGAATCGCTCACCTGTGCCAGTTGCAGAACCAAATTCTGATCGTTCTGATAGGTGCCGACGGCTACCTTGAGTTGTTGACACACACCCGGCGCGGCAGCCGAGGACGCGACCGCGAAATCTCCCGCCAGTTCCCTGACAATGCCAGCATCGGCGTTGATTTTCGCCACGAGCGAGGCATCCACGGGCTGCCCCTTGTCTGCGGCGACGATTTGCAGAATGTTGATCAGCGCCGGCGCAGCCGCGGCCAGAATGGAGTCAAGCGTCGACAGCCAAGCGGTCGAACACGCGGTGCAGAACATGGCAAGAGACAGCGCAACGACAAGAACTTTCTTCCTAAACAGAGCTTTCCTCATAAATGGTTCTCCCTTTGATTTCGGAATTGACTTACCTATGTCCGGGCAACAACGCGGCCCGGTTGCGGAGTTCCTGCAGCTCCGTCTGGATGAGCAGCAGTTGCCCTTGAATGCCTTTCACCGTGGCCTCATTGCTGTTGCCCATGGCCTGCAGCGCCGCTATGGCCACATCGCGCAGGTTGGCCTGCGCGGCATGTTCCTTCTTCCACTCATGATCCTCGAGGTTCTGCTGTTCGCGCTGGCCGGCCAGCTTCTGTGCTGCTCCAAATGCCAGGACGCCATTGACCAGGAAGCCGATGAAGGCGACCGTGGCCGCACCATAGTTGCTCCAGAAAGTGGGCGCGATCTGCGTTAGTGTCATGTCCATTCACCAACACTCAGTTGTTCGAGTCGGCGCCGACGTACGGCGAAGGCAGCCAATGCGCCACGATGACAGCCAGCGGCGCAACGATCGCCGCGACGCTAGCATGGCGCGCCCAAAACGCGGCAATCGCCGGCGTGGCCGTGTTCGCGAGGGCAGTAAGCAGTAACACAACAGTTGGCAGATAACCAGCGTACTTTTTCAAGATAGTATCTCCTTGTGATAGCATTAGACCCGTATCATTGGGTTAGTGCGCGAAACCGGTCAAGCCCTGATGCCCGACTCGTACGCCGCCCATGGCGAACGCTTCGTTAGGGCTTCCCGGCGGGATAACAATCCCTCTTGCGCCAGGCCAATGTGAACCCATCCGTACTCGAGAATGAGTTGGTCGTATTCAATGTCAGACTTCAGGATAGCTAGCGCGACTTCCGCCGGCGTACCGAACGCGGGACAAACGAAGTCGCAGGCCCGTCCGAAACAGTGGGCGCTCGTCACCACCCCGCCAACCACCTCATTGACTTCCGGAGCGCGGTAGCCGCTGTGCACGACGATGGGCCTGTTCTCGAGCAGCGTTCTAACTCTTTCCATGACCGCCGCCACCAAGCCGAGGTTTGTAATAATGATCGCGGTCGGAGTGTTGTCCAGTCCAAGCCGCGCCGCCGCTTCGGAGAAAGACAATTCCTCCAACGTGAAATGCTCTGAAAGTTTCATGGGACTTTGTTTCAGTTGAGTCCGAGATTTACCTTAAACACATCGCCGCGCTGAGTCTGCGGACCAACGTCCTGCCGCACCACGCCGTTTGGACAGGTACCGCCTCTGCCGAGTACAGTAGCGTCAGGTTGATAACGTCTGGATTTACACTACGATTGGAGCTGTTACAAACCGTGTCCCCACCTGACGCGGTGACTTTGACCGTAGCCCCCGACGTGCTCCCTATCTGAAGCGTCGGAGCGGAAAGGATGACTGAGGACTCTGTGCTTATACCCGTAACGAAGGTGCGCGTGAACTGCCGCATGTAACTCCCCTCCGCTGGAATTAGTTTGCCGAAAGCAGATCAGCCAGGAAGACATCCGAACGGCAGTCGTTCGGGCCCTCAATCTGGGAATCCGTTACAGCTATATGGTGGCGAACAATGGTATTGCGTCGCCGTTTGCGCCGCATCGAGTGCTGGAATGTTTGTACCTATGTCGGTGCCGTCGGATGCCGCGTTGTGGAATGGGCTATCTGAACGCAATTCAAAGCTATGATAATCCGGCAGCGTGATGGGCATTGACGACATGCTCATCGCTCCAACAAACGCTACGCAATAAGGTGCACTGCCCATCCCGCTTGAGCCAGCATAAGTCGATCCCGTGCAGTATGGCGCAACCGGGAAATACAGCGTCGGAGTCGGATTGGCGTCAGGGTAGTTTGGGTTGTTACCATAGCCAGTGTAGTAACTTGATGAGCGCCCCGGCCACACTAGGTAATCCAGCGTCGATGTGCCGACTCCGCCCGTTCCGTAAGAACCGGCATCGTAATCAAAGACCTCTGTGTTTGTGCCTTCGTTCGGCGACACTGGAGTGTAATGGTTGTACAATCCCGCACTGCCCGCCGCCCCAACGCTGAGCGCGATGCTGTCACGGAACAAGAAGTTGGGCAGGAATGTGGGATTGTTGCCTGTTGGCCCGCTGCCCATAGGAGAAGCTCTGTCCGTTATGAAGTCGTTGTGGGTAACCATCATCGGCGACGGCACGCCCTGGCCGTTTACGAGAGTGCAGGTACCGCTGGTGTCGGAAGAATTGGGCGTTGCAACCCACGGGTAGGTTACGGTTACGTTCGCCGGACTCCATGTCCCCGTCCAAGCAGCAGAGCCACTAGAGGCGAGTGGTCCTAAGCCCAATGGCTGATAGATGCCGCTCATATGGCGCGTCGGAACGTTAAATGCAGTATTGGTGCAGAGAGTGACCGACACCGCGTTCCCGGTCGGAATGTTAAATACCTGATAACCAACTGCCCCTTGCACGGCTCCCGTAGAGGCGCTGGCGCTGCAACTGGTCGTAATCGTGGCTGTAAACGGATTGCCGGTCGCGGCGACGCTCCCAGACTGGCCGTCGAGACAGGTTCCAGTATTCAGAAATTCAATCGACTCGCTGCTGATAAACCCGTTTGATGCCGTCACCGTGGCCGTCGTTCCCGTAGATGACACGCTCGTGATCGTGTCCGATTCCATGGGCGCGTTTGCATCCTGAGAGAACGTGCCGACAAACGTGGCATGGTCCCCTGTACTGTTTTCCGTGACGGTTCCAGTCCACGTTTGCTGCCCGGCCAGTATCGTCATTCCCGGATCGCCGGAGACGCACAGCGGGTTAGACTGGCTGATTCCATAATGGAGTGCGTTGGAAAAGACGATGCGCTGGCTGGGCGAAGAGACTCCGCCACCGTTTGCGCCGTTGTACGAGGCACCCCGAAAGGCAACGTCCTGACAGGCGTTTCGGAAGATTAGGTCCCGGAAATTGAGGTCGCTGAGTGTGCTTTGATAGTACTGTCCAAGGACGGCTACAGCCCAGTTGGTCGTAGTAAAAGCAGAGACGATACCGGCTTGGCCCCCGGAGTTGTCCGAGTTCTCAATGATCGAGCCGTAGAACAGCACTCTCTGGCCCGACTTCATCTCTTCGCCGTTTTTGCGAACCACACTCTGATTTATCCAATGGCCAAGTGGAACGCCGCCCATGCCGAGCCACGCGTACGGGAAGGTGCAACGGACGCGGCCAATTTGCAAATCCTGCCCAAACACAAACGATCCGATAGGCAGAATTTGCGGGTTGCTGGTTACGCCGCCGGAGAAAATGCAACTGGACGACCCCTCGAACCAATCGTTGACGAACTTCATGGCTTGGCCGTGGGGCGTAACGCTGTGTCCTTCCGCGCCGGGGCGCAACGCCTGACTTACCTGCGTGCCGACAACCGAGCAGTAGTAGCAAAGTTTCAGATCAAAGGCGGTGGATACCTTGTTATAGCCCGCCGCGAGGCTCGTCCAATCCGCGTGCGCCCACACCCGTCTGAAGTGAAGGTGGCTGTCGTACTGCGTGATACCTGTAGCCTTTAGTGTGTCTCCCACGATAATTATATCGGTGTCGCTCGTGTTGCCCGGATTCAGACTGATTGCAGCATCGAGAAACTCCCAGTGATCCGCGCCGATCTGCGTAGTGCCACCACAGGGGAAGGCACTGCCGGACACGGGGGTGCAAAACGCAAGCGGGGCGGTGTTGCCGGTGCCTTGAATCTGGTACATATACTGGAGGTAGTTGTAGGCTGAAACATTGGTGTTCGTGCCGTTCGCCAGTGTGATTGCCCCGCTGCCGTCAGTGATGCCCGAGCAGGCGGTGTTTCCAGTCAACGCGACTTCCGCCGCCGTGACGTTGTAGAGCACGCAAAATGGGGCGGTGTGGCTTTTGGTGAACACGGCATAGAGACCAGTCTGGTTTCCGGCAATCGTGACAGTCGCACTCGAATCCGTACTTGTACACTTGGAAGCCGTTGTCAACGTTACCTGTCCCGAACTCTGATAACTGGCAATTCCGGTGTTTAGTACGCCGGTGCAAGCCGCGTTTCCAGCCCCACTCACGCTAATGTTGAAGCCGACCATCCAGGGTTGGAATGGATTACTCGAAGCTGTGGTAAGAATATCGCTTGTGGCGGCCATACTGCCGTCTGTCGCAACGCTGTTGCCTAAACTCAAAGGAGTGACACATTCCTGATTGGCGCCCGTGTCTATCGAAATTGTTCCGGTGGCACATCCTGAACCGGAAGTCGGGGCTAGCGTGGGCGACACATAATCGTTCGTCAGCCAAGCAAGTTGGGGAGATGCGCTCGCGGTAATGTTGGCTAAGCCCGTCGTGTTGACACTGACCGTGGTAACCCCTTCAATCGCTCCCGAGGACTGGTAGGGGCCGGTGGCAAAGTACATGTTGGTTCCGGTGCAATCGGGATTATTGAGACCAGGATTGATTGATTCTGAGATGTTGTCCTGAATCCCGCCTGCACAGACAGGGTCGCCCATCGCAGCCAAAGTTGAATCGTAAGTGGACCTTACAATGATTGGAGCTCTTGCTGGTACCGACGAAGTTTGAGGAATCACAAACCCGTTGGTCAGGGCATAGGTTCCAGGAGGGGGTTGAAGAATGAATCCAACCGGCCTTGACGGCCCCGCGCAACTGCGATAGCTCTCCAGGTCGGCGATAGCTTGGTGTAATCCGGCAGCGGTCTGATAGTAGTTTGCCCCAAACGAAAATCCACTCGGATAGAGGGCACTGGTAGAGGCACAGGTTCCAATCGCCGTGGGTGTGCTTGGACTCCAAGTTCCTCCCGTGCCAGAAGTCCCGGAGAGTGTTAGAGTATACGCTGGTGCAGTCAGAGACAGCCCCGGCGACCCGGCGGAGCAACTAGACGTAATTCCGCAGGTGAGCTCGTTGTTATCAACCCAAATTGCGGGCATTGCTGGGAGGTACGCATTACCCCCGGACCCTTGGCCGGACACGGCTTGGCCGGAAAGCACAGCAGAACCCGACAAAACCATTTGCCCCAGCGCAACACAATCCAGCAACGACAGGATTGTGAGCCATACAACCGCTAAGAACTTCTTCATCGCTGCTTGCTCCGTGAACCCGAGGTGATTCCGGCACCAACCTCTGGTAAGGGGCTGCTTAAGGGGGAGATCGTACCCTGCCGGAAGCCTAAAACCCGTGCCACTCGCGACTGCGCGAGCGCTGCTACTGACGGCTTCGCTATAATGTTTATTTGCTTTTTCCCCGCCATTTGCGCAGGGTTTCATGGAAAGGGAACTATGCCGACTGATGTAGTCATGCCCCAGATGGGCGAATCAATTTTCGAAGGAACTATTACCAGATGGCTGAAAAAGATCGGTGACAAGGTCCAGCGCGATGAACCTCTGTTCGAGATTTCTACCGACAAGGTCGACGCTGAAATCCCCGCGCCCGCCAGCGGAATCCTTCAGGAAATCAAGGTCTCTGAAGGCAACACCGTTCAGGTCAACACCGTTGTCGGTGTGATTGGCGACAGCGCTTCCGCCCCCGCCAAGGCCGCTGCTCCTGCCGCTCCGCTGTCCGCAACGGAAGAAGCTCCGGCTCCGCCGCCCGCACCGGTCGCCAGCGCTCCCGAGGACGAACAAGATTCCGACGTCCGCTCTTCGCCGCTTGTCCGCAAGCTGGCCCGCGAGCACGATGTGGACCTCGCAAAAGTAAGTGGCACCGGAACCGGCGGTCGAGTAACCAAGCAGGACGTTCTCGATTTCGTCGAGCACCGCACGGCGGCTCCAGTTGCGGCCCCTCCCCGTCAAGCCTCAGCCCCCGCGCCGGCTGTTGTTCCCGGCGACCTTGTGCCCATGTCCCAAATGCGCAAGATCATCGCGCAGCGCATGATCGAATCGCGCCGCACCAGCGCTCACGTCCACTGCATGTTCGAGGTGGATATGACTCGTATCGTCAATTTGCGAAACAGGCTCAAGAAGGGCTTCGAGCAGCGCTACAGCGCGCGGCTCACCTTCATGCCGTTCTTCGTGCGCGCAGCCATCATCGCCCTGCAGCAGTATCCTCTCGTCAACAGCTCGCTCGAAGGCGGCAGCATCCGCTACCACAAGCACGTCAACGCTGGCATCGCCGTTGCGCTCGATTGGGGACTCATCGTTCCCGTTCTCAAGAATGCCGACGAACTCAACTTCCTCGGACTGCAGCGCGGCATCACCGACCTCGGCGAGCGCGCCCGTTCGAAGAAGCTCACGCCGGCTGACGTCGAAGGTGCAACCTTCACTATCACCAACCCCGGCCAGTTTGGTGCAGTCTTCGGCTTGCCCATCATCAACCAGCCGAACGTAGCCATCATGGGCGTGGGCGGTATCACCAAACAGCCCATGGTGATCACAGACAAAGACGGCGCGGATTCCATCGCCATCCGTTCCGTCGTTCACCTCACGTTGGGTTACGACCATCGCATTATCGACGGCGCGCTGGCCGACCAGTTCATGGTTGTTGTGAAAAAGGCTCTCGAAAACTGGAGTGAAGAAGTCGGCTAGCGTTAGAAATCGGGCCATCTAATCATCGGGCCACTTAAATTCAAGAGCCAGAGGCTTTGACTTTCAATCACCCGATCTCCCGATGACCCTATCTCTCCTTATATCAGCGGCGTTTCCCCTAGCAGCATCGGCCCGTCTTCCGACCGTTCGATAAAATACCGAGCCACGTCATCCCGGAGTCCAGGTTTGTTCCCGGTCCACCGCCACAACCCCTGGCAATCTCGCGCGATGTCGGTTGCAGGATTGAAGTCCCACTTCTGCAGCAACGCCCACCGCTCTCCATAAGCGCGCAGCGCTTTGCTGCCATGAAAAGCATGGGTTGCGAAATTGTCGATGCACCCCATTGGAGAACGGCCTTCGACGCGGTTCAGTTTCGCGGCACGCGCTTGCCAGTTCAGTACGGATTCCACATAAGGCCCCGTGCACCGCTTCATTTCGGCGGCTACGTTCGTCGCTTGCACCAGCCCGAAAGCCATGTGCCAATCAGCGCTGCCCAGGACGCAGGTGTCCAGCATCCCACCCACCGTGTCGAAACCATCCCGCCGCCACGACCACGCACCTCCGGTTGCGCCCGGAGCATGACCGAAGGGAAAGGCTCTTGAAGGCTGGAGTGGGGCGTAGTAAGTATCTGTTCTTCCCCGTCGCGCCCGACGGGAACTTAGGAATTCACTTGGGTGCAAGTAATTCCAGGCAAAACTCGTGCTGATGCGGTAAGGACGGTGACCGAGATGACTAGTCGCTGTTTCGCCAGTCAAGTCGGCATAAGTGCTGAATAACTGCACAAAGCTGTGATGCTGGAGCATGTGGATCGCCTCCAGCGCCCAGTCATGCCGCGTGAAATGGAAGTCGCCATCCACATACCCACCGTATTGCCAGTCTGGCGGAAACCGGCGCACGCCCTCATTGATCGCGCATTCCTTGATCCAAAGGCTCGAGTCCGTCCGCAGTTGTAAATCGAGCGGATTGTCGGGGCTGGTGACTTCGTGCGGCCGATCTCCGAAGGCGACCTCCACGACATGCAGCGCGATATTCGGACTCGCCTCCATGTGAAACCGAAAATCATGAAAAGCTTCTCGTCTGCGCTGCCAGCGGTATGGGTTTGAATACACCGAAACGATGTGCAGCTTTTGGGTCTCTGAATACTCCACCAACTCGCGATGAACGTTCGGGTGCTTGAAGGTCACAGCCACTCTCCTCAATCTTGCGCCGCCGGCCAGTTTGCGAATCATTCCTGCGTCTCGGCGCGAGCAGCAATGGTTCCAGCAGGTATCCGCTGCTGAGTGGAATGGCAATCGCTTCAACGTGAAAGGTGCTATCGAGTACGCACCCGACCGCCGAGGTCTTGACTTGAAGTTGAAGTTTTCATAACGGATAGTCAACATGCAGCGCCGTCGAATACCGTGAATACTTCGGCGGCGTGCTGGCGTCATAGCTCCTCAAGAAATAGTCTTGTGCCCGCGCGTAGCGCGTGAGCGTAAAGCTGCTGCTCGTGAAACGGCCCACCAGGTTGCCGTTGTAACCGACGCCCCACCCCTCGTCCGAGTACCGCACTTCGATGCCGCCGCCCACCGGGGGAGTGAATCCCACGTCCACCGTGACCGTTGTCGAAGTCACATTCGTGACCTCCGCGTCGGTGAGATCGGCAAGATAACAATTTCCTACCTCGGTCACATCGATCGGCGTCAGCACCTGTGTCTGCTTCATCAGGGCTGTCACAAAAGCAAAATCCAGAGAGGGATCTCCCGCATCCACAAATCGCAGAGTGTAGCGGCTGTTTTCGCCGGCAATGTCAACGATCGCCACATCCACTTCGCGAACGATCGCTGCGAACGACGCCATCCGCGATGGCACATTCACCGCCAGCCCGTCTCCGGGGAAAATATCCGCCGCTCCGCCCGGCAGGAACTGGCTCCACGCTTGGTACTCCCCGCTCCATCCCTGCCCGGCGTCATCCAGCAAGGCCAGCGCCGCCGTTCCGCAATCCGCATCAGTGCGCGGAACAGGTAATCTGATCTCCCGTACGTCCCCGCGCACTCCGTCATCGCCGCCGCGCTGATGAGCCTCAATGCTCGCTGAGTTAACTACTCGCGCCATTGCATGACCTTGGCCGCGATAACTCACCTCGATCAACTCATTGGCCGCTGGTACGTGCTCTGGATAAAACTCCAGTGCGGGCGCGGTCGTAACCTGGCACTCGGCGCCGTCCAGCAACGATCCCGTCAGCAGCGTCATCGTGTCTTCCCCAGGCAATGTGCCGCGCACCAGGGCATCGACCGGCAGCCATATGTACGTGAACGCAAGCGAGCACTGAATGCTGCCGGCATTGATGAGTGCATAAGTGCAGAACCCGGGCGCGTTCGAAATGACGTCGTCATACAGCACGGTGGCTGGTGCGATCTGCGTCGCGGGATTCGCCGGATCGATATCTTGCACCTGGAGCACAACTCGCACATCGCAGGCGACCGCCCCTCCGCCTCGTGGTGCCCCCGACGGATACAGCGAAGAGTGAAACACCTGCTGCATTCGGTACGCCTCTGTCGGATATAGCATCGTCGTGAACACGTAATGGTGCCCAGCCTGTGTGGCAAGAGCCGTGCCCGTAACCGAGCCTCCAACCAGCGCCTGGATGTTGCAGTTTCCGCCCGAGGGCGTTATGCGAAAGCCCACCAGACAGCCCGCGATCGAAACCGCCCCGGCGTATAGTCCGCCGATCACCCCATTCGACGCAGCATTGAACACGACGTCGCCGTGCTCCACCATCGTGGCGCCGCCCAACTCGACCTTTTCGATGAAGTTCAGGAGCGTTTGCCCATCGATCCCTGTTCCCCCCGCAACCTGCAACTGGCCGTTGCTGACCCTAATCGCACCCAGCGGATCGGTAACCGTCCAATGGGTCGGATCCAGTTCCGTATAAATCTCATCCAGAATCGTGCGGTTATACAGTGCAACCTGACTGCTGCGCGTGAACGGCTTCTGTGACATGTAGAAATAGGTCGTGTACCCGTCGCCGCAGAAGTAATCCTTCACATGCGCGCTCGGCTCCAACGGCCCCAGAATTGTCAAGTCATTGACCAACCGATTCACGCTCTGCAATTGCAGATCGCCCGGAGAAAACGTAGCTGTATTCTCCGCGAGCGCGTATGTGTTTGCCCCGAGCGGCGCAAAAAACAGCTTGTTGTTGTCATCCCGGTAAGAGCAGCGCGCCGAGAGCGCAATTTCCGCAGCCGATGCGGTCCACGTTTTCGCCGGGTTGACGCTGTAATACGGAATTGGGTCGCCCGCTTCGACGCCGCTTACATCAAACCAACCCGGCAATGCCTCCGCCGTTAACTGATCGAAAGCGCTGCCAGCGCTCCGGTCCACAAACGGAGGATGCGGCGGAGGCGCCTTCTGATCCATCAGCATCACGTCGCTGAGTGCGTCCACCTCGTACCGGTAGACCAACCCTCGATCTGCCCAGCCCTGATACTGATATGTCGGTGTCTGGACAATGTAACCGGTGAACAAATCATTGCCGTTGCTCAAGGTCAGAGTAACCCGCCCGTCGATCACCGGCACCGCCAAACTTCCCTGTCCCGCTATCAGACCGAACTTCAACTCGGCTGGGCTGTTCAGCTTGCGCACCAGGCTAGGATTCTTGCTCGAGTCCACGAATGCCGTGTAATCCTGTGGCCCAAGACCGTCGAGGTTGTCAATCAGTAATTTCATGGCTTATCGGAAAACTCCGCCGTCCCCTGTGCGTGGCCAAAGCTTTTGCTCCGTGTCGATCCGGGTGCATCCACCGAATCGGAGACCAGTAACTGGGATCTAGTAAACCGCTGCCCCACTCGCCGGGAAATAACTCCGGTAACACAGCACCACCGCCCCATCGTTGATGTCCACCGTTGGCCGCGCCGTAAACGACGCCTGCAACGCCAACTCTCCGATCGGCTTTTGAATCTCGATCAGACTCTCCCGTGCCCACTCCGCCTTCACCGTGCACGGACTCAAAATCGGATAGAAGAAGCACACACGTCCACCAGACTCCTCCTCCGCCACGAATAACCCCGACCACTCTTGCAAGAACGCGCCGCCTTCGCGGTCCACAAAAGCCATCACCTGCTGCACCGACGCCCCAGTCGCCGGCACTCCCCCCGGCAATGCCTGAGTCAGCACCAGCGTCGTCGCCGTCACCAGAGCGACTCGGCCCACGTTGAACGTAACTCGCCGCACATAGTTGGCATCCTCTCGCACGTCAGCCGGATCCTTTACATACGCGGCCGCGATGCCGGTGCCCACATAACCAACCTGCTGCGCGTAATCCACATCGCACGCCACCAGGTCTCCAGGCTGGAATCCGGCGATGGCCCCTGCTCCCAACACCAGTTCCATAGCGGTTGAGCCCGCCAGCAGAGGCACGGCCGGCAGCGGAATTCCACCTGATCCCGCCGGCGATGCGCTCGGATCGGTTGCCAGCACATTCATGTGCTCCGCGCCTCCCGCCAAAGCCATCTGCAACTTTCCCCAGTCACGAAACTCGAAATCAACTCGCGCTCCCAAAGCGTGCCGAGCCTGTGCCGACACCGCGCCCGCCGTCCCGCCGATCAAGCCCTCGATCTGCGATGTGCTCGTGCGCTGAAAGTTTGCAATCCATCCCAAGTCAATCCAAGGCGCCGGTGGAGCATCCAACTGGAAACCGTTATCCTTCGATGGATCGAAAATCGCCGTCGGCCCGTTCACTCTGTCCACCGCGGCGAAATAGGCACGCGTTTGCCGTGCTACTGGCCGTAACCCTGCCCGCGTCATGCTTCTACCTCGGGCAAAAAGAAGTAGATTCTCAGCTGCGCATATCGGTCTACCCGCGCTGTGCCGGCACTCCACTGCTGTTTATCGACCGAGACGTCTCCCGGTGCATTTCCCATCACCGGCACCGTCCAGAAAATTCCCGATCCCAAGTCAGCGCTCGGAGTCTGGCTGTAATCGAGCATTTCCGTATGCGGCGGATCGCAGATTCCGAGCAACTCGTCATCCATCTCCGCCAACACGCGCCCTCGATCCACTCCCGTACCGCCGCTGCCTTCGCTCGCATACCAGATATGGCAATCCACTCCCAGCATCGGACGCGTGCTCTCCGCAATCAGGATGTCGCCAAAGTCCACATAGAACGCACCCGGCTGCGATTCCCCAAACCGCGGCTCCATGTTTTCGCGGACCACGATCGCCGGTACCGTAACTCCGTCGATCACCATAGTTCGCGCCGGATTCAGCGCCGTCAGCCGTTCCCGCAGCGCCATGTAGAAACTGTCTTTCGCCGCTTGCATATTTCTCCTGTTAGTCCGTGGTAAGTCTCTGTCATCGCAGTAGCTGGGGGCAGATTCGAAGAACTGTCGCTGAGACTGATGGCTGATAGCTGATAGCTGACGGTTAACTAAGACACCGCCGTCACCCGATACAGATACGCCACCCCACCGACCCGCTCGACGATAAACCCCTGGATGTGGAACACTTCTCCGCGGTACACCAATCCCAGCGCCGTCTCGAACAACACTTCCGCCGAAGCCACGTTCCGCTGGCTAACCTGCTCCGCCATCGCCGCCTGTCCGGTCAACAGCTCGATTTGCCGCCGCGGGCCACTGCTCTCTGTCGTTATTTGCCGAACAACGACCGGCGCGATCAACGCCTGTTCAACTCCCGGATCCACCAGTCCGAGCTCCGCTACGGCATCGCCCGGCAGTCCGGCTGCTGCAAACAGCAGGATCACTTCCGTGCCGCCGAGGTTTCGCATCATGGCATCCGCTGCCCGCACTGCTGCAGCTCCAGAGATTCCAGTCATCGTCATCCCACTCTCTGCGCCACAAAGGGCGCCAGCAGCTCTTGCACCGTTGCATCCAGCAGCGAATCGGAGAAGTACCACAACTGCATTCCGTCCGGGACAACATTCTTCTTCACATTCAGCGCCGGAGTAGCCTGCGCATTCTTTACCAATTGCGCGCACGCCACCTTGACCGGGTCCGGAAACGTTTCAAACCCGGCCGTATAAACAATCTCTATTTCGGTGAATGCCCACCCCATCACATTCACCGGAAGTGTGACTTCTCCCGTCTCTGGAAATGCGTCCAGGTCCGCCACGTTCAAGTCCACCCACGTTCCCGGAATTCCAAACGCGAGAGCGATGTCCCACAAGTCCGCCTCGTAATCCATTTCACCCCGCCGCGGCGTTGCGTACCGGCCCCGCGCCGAAACAAGCGGCGTTGTTGCCGGCGCCACCGTGGACAGCGGCAGATACGTGAGTTGCACCGGCCTTTGTCCGTTCTCCGTTCGCAACCGCTCCGTGTACTGATTGATCGCCAGCGTGATCCTTCGGCAATGCGCATCGATCATTGCCGATGCTGCCGTCACCCACGCCACATTGGTCGTCGCTTCCAGCCCATACGTCTCGTATTCCGATGGTTGCAAATAATTCATGATGAGTTCTCAGTTCTCAGTTGCCAGGGCCGTTGCCGCTCTTACTGGCAACTGGCCACTGGCTACTGGCGGCTGGTTTTACCGGTTTACCAGCACTTCGTAGTGTGCATAGTTCGCGCCCTTCACCACCATGCCGCCGAATTTCACCACGACGCTTTGCGTCATCAGCGTGTTCGGCAGTCCCAGCTTGAAGATCCGCGGATTCGGATCCGTCAGCCAGTGGTACTCGATCAGATCCTCGGTCACGATGTAGGCCGGCAACACCGCCGTGCCACTTCCCGGTATCCCCGTGTAGGGAAGAGCCCACTCCGGAATCAGCGGCAACTCGCCGGCTTGGGTGCTCAAGGCCTTTACGGTTAGCCCGCCCGTGATCTGCACCGTCGAGAGCACAACGTTGAACTCCGCCTTCATCTCGCGGTCGATCAGGTCGAGCAACACCGGATTCGCATAGATCGCCGTCGGCCGCACGTCAAACGACGAACTTGAGACCATCTCCGCGATCGTGCTCTTCAGCCCGTCCACGATGCTGGCCGTGGTTGCGATGGTGACGGTGTTGCCTCCCGCTTCGATCTGTCCAATGGCGCCGAAATACTGAGGTGTCGTTGGATTGCTCAGCGAGGTGTCGCTGCCGTTCCATAGCGCCACATCGTGCGTGCGCAAGAGCCCTTCCACTGAGTCGGCCAAGTCTTTCGCTTGCAGATACGCAAACTGGCTCTGCTGAGTGCCCACCTCCATGTCAAACAGGTTGTAGTTGATCTGCGAGACCAGCGCCTTCAGCGGAACGGTGCGCTCCACTCGCGTCGGCACTTGCAGCGTCGGCTGAATGTTGCGCGGATCGACGAACGCCTGGGTCGCGGTTGGCGAAGGAATTGCCGTTTCCTCAAAGAACCGCGATGGCTGTCCCGTCGCCGGCACCTGCTTCATCCGTTGTCCAAACACGCCGCGCCGCCGCACAATGTCCGTGATCTCGGTCTGATACCGATTGATCTCGATCGCGCCCGGCCCCAGAAAGTCCGCTGCTGCATGCAAATCCAGAAAATTCGCTTTCATGTCTTCTCCTCAATTGAGTGTGATTGCCATTCTTACCGGCATTTGTTTTCAGCTAGTTGTCGCGAGCGAAGCGCAGGATCCCCCGTTTGCTCGGCTTTAGGAAAGCGTGCCGAGAATGTTGTTGGTGAGGGTGAGCGCTGGATCCGCCGCGTCGAGGTTGGCGGCAATGAGTCGCAGCGCTCGCTTCAGATCGGCGACGGCCGCTGCGGCCGTGCCCGCCATGCCGGCGAGGTCGATGTTGTCGGTGGCGTGCGCTTTGGCGAGGCTGGCTGCCGTGAAAGTGGATCCAGCCAGAGTGTGAAGGTCGGTGATGAGCTGTGTGCTGTTGGCCATAGTGGTATCTCCTGTTAAACAGTTGTAGGTCGTGCGTGTCCAGCGCGCGCAAAGCGTTTTGCGATGGTCTTACTCGCCTAAGATAGAAAAAGACGCGATCTAACTCGCGCCCCTAACGACCAGCGACTAACGATCAACCGCGACTTACTCGATCATCCCCGCCCGCGCCAACTCCGCTTTCACAGCGATCCGCTGTTCCACGCTCAATGCTGCAAGCGTCTTATTAAGGACTGCCGGGTCCAGTCGTTCGCCTTCGATCTCGTTCTTGCCGATCAGCGCCGACACCACCGGTGACAGCGTCTTCCGGGCCATCCGCGACGCCTGTGCTTTCAGATCTGCATTCGACTTCTCCAGCTGCATAACCCGCTGCTGCAAGTCGGTTCCGGTTCCTTCCGCGCGCCGCTCGTTTGTTTGTGTAATGCTCTCCTCGACCGCTGAGACGATCCGGTCTACTTTCGCATTCAGCATCTCCTGCTGAGCGTCCAGTTTCCCCAATACGCGATCAAGCGTCTCCGTGGCTGCCGCCAGTCGCTCCGCCGCCGCCATCATTTGCTGCACCATCTCTTCGTTCATTCTTCTAACCTCCCAGGTTTGCCATGCATTTCAATTTGTGGCCCTGACCCCCGGCGCCTGAGCCAGGCCCCGAGCCAAGCAAAGGCCATGCCTCACCCAAGCCTCCGGAGTCCTACTACTTACCCCAGCTCAATCCACGTCGAGCAATACGCCGCTTTATCCCGCCGTAGCACCGCTGCCCCAGTAAAAGTCACACGGTTCAGCACCCACACGCTTGCCGTGATGTCTTCCACCAGCGCATCCGTAATCTCATACGACATCCCAAGCCCGGCGTGGGTAGCGCGGACATTCCTGTCCGCGCTCTCCGGTCCCGCGGAGACCGATGCACCCGTCCGCCCCGGCCTGCCGATCTCCGCCACGATCTCCGGAAAATCCCGCGCATACAAAAATCCACCAACTTCAATGACGCGCCCCACAATTTCAGCTCGCGTGATCACCCCAATCTTCCGCCGCGCGTCGTGACGATCAAGCGCCGGCGAGTAATCCAGACCCATACCCATCAGCGACGGAATTGCCGCCTCCGCTGCCCGCCGAGTCAGCAGCACTCGATGACCCCGCGCGCCCGACGGCGACCTGTCCGATGCGACATCGACGATCGTCAATACTCCCCGAAACCCTGCCCGGTTCGGGTGCCCATGTACCGCCGGCATCTCAATCGCCATCGACTCCATTGACAATCCCATCTTCTGTTCTCCTCATTCCTGCGCCTGTTACTGCTTCAACCCCGACTTGCATTCCGCAATCGGACAAAAGGTCTCAGATGTTAGGTCTCAGGTTTCAGGAAACCAAACGCGGCTCAGCTTTGTTCCTGGGACCTGACAACTAACACCTGCGACCTGAGACCTGTTTCAGATAATCTCGGCCAACCCTCGCGCCCGCCTTACTTCGTTCACCGTGACCACCCCATTGCGCAGCAGGATCTCATCGATCTGCGCCTGCTCCATCTCGTCTTGCGCATCAACGTCGGTGAATACAAACTCCAGGTCCGTCCACCCGAGCCTTTTCGCAATTGCATCCCGCGTCAGATATTCGGCCACCAGGCGCGCCGTCGGAACAATCGCCGACCGGAACCCCAAATCGCTCATCTCCCCTGCCGTCGACCGGTTCACGTCCTGCTCTAACCCCAGAAACTGCGCCGGCAGATCGAACGCATTCGCGATGATGCGCACCAGAAATTCCTGCCACGCCAATCGCAGGTCTGCGTCCGTCCCGGCCGCGAACCGCAGCACCTCCGGCTTCGACTCCGCCGACATAATCGGAACCCGCCCCGTGCCCTCAATCTCGTCCTGCCACCACCGGATCAGCCGCTCATGATGTGCCGGCGTCAGACCCTGCAGCCACAGCGCGTACTGCACCACCGAATTCGAAGCCAGCCGCCCCGCATACCGGTACGCGCCCAGGAATGCATTGATCGTTTCGAACGCCACCTCTAGCCGCCCCAGCCCAAACGGTGTGTGCGTTCGCGGATTAAGCCGGATGTAACTCAGTTCGTTATCGTTCAGTACGATCTGTCCATTCGCCCCAAACAACCCCGTCACCTGCGCATAGCGCGGCGAATCGGGACGCCCGTCCCAATCCGTCATGATCCGGATTGTCGCTCCGTCCACCGGCCACATCACCAATGGCAGCTTGTCGTCGGAGTCCAGGGTCCACCCCTCAACCAGATCGAGTTCGATCGCCCCAAATCCCCCAACAATCACATCCTCCAGTACCTGCTCCGCCAGCGAGCGAAACGAATCGTCGGGATTCGGGGCCTCAAAATTTTCAGTCAACACTTGTATCCGCTGCGCACCATCCGGAATCTGCTCCAGCACCCGCCCACGCCGCGGCTGGATGCGCCATCGCATTCCCACAATCCGGTCCTTAATCGCGTTGATCGCCCGCCGCGCCACTGGCGTCTCCGCGAAGCGCCGCAGATTCGCCGGCGTCGGCTTCGGCACCAGATTGTGTGGCGCAGACACTCCTGTCCGTGAAAAACCAGGCGAAGAGAACGGAGCCAGGTTCGACCCCGCTCCCGCCGTCCGTCGTCCATCGCGCCCGGCAAACAAATTCGTGGAAAGCCATTCGCGCAAAGACACTTCTCCCACCCGGCGCATCGCGCCGCGCACTTTTTCTCGAATGTTCATGAATCTCCCCGTCTCGTGTGGCGCGGGCATTCCTGCCCGCGAGCGGCTTGCTTCTATCTAGACCACTACCTGGGGACAGCCGCCCTCGGCTGTCCAAGCGAGCGTAACTCGCCGCTTTTCCCTGTGTACCTCTGTTTCCCCTGTGGTCAGGTTCCGCAAACAAAACGGCACAGCTTTCGCCGTGCCGTGTGCTCACTTCTCAGCGGACGTCACTTCTGCAATCTGACTTCTGACCTCTCCAATCTCAAACCCGCAGTTCCCGCCGCACCTCGCCCGCGATCTCCGTCATCTCCCCCACCGTCCTCACCCGCACTGAACTCTGTTCCAGCATCCCAATCGCAAATCGCGTCTTCTCCTCCCGCAACGCCATCTCCTGGTCCACCACTGCCGTCAAGGAAGCCTGCAATTGCTCCTGCCGCATCCCTGCCTCAACCCGCGAGTAACGATAAGCCAGCGCCAGCGCCTGGTCCACATTCGCCGCCACCGAAACCGCATGGAACATCTTCACCGCGCTCCCCACCCGATATCCAAAATCAATCCGGAACGGATCTCCCTGTCCCGTGTACTTCACCACATCCAAATCTCTTTGGATCAGCTCCAGTACGCCCGCCTTCGTGAACGCCTCTCTCATTGTGCTTACAATCGCCACTCGGCCCGTGCGCTGCTGAGCTCGCTCACCTCGTTCCATTGGAACCAGGTACATCGAAGTCAGCACTTCCATCTCTTTCGCGGGATCCTCCGTCAGTACCGCCTTCGTCGGCGCCACATCGATCATCGTTCCGAATCGCTCGCTCATCAGTTGCATCAGATCTTCGCGTCGCCGCAAGCCCCCCAGCCTTCCGCGGATCTCGTTCTCCACCATCTCGAACCACTCCAACTCCACATCCGGAGCCACGCACTGTAGCATCCTCCAATCGCGCGTAAATCGAACCTCGGCAAACCCGCCATCGCTCTCCAGCAGCAACATTCCCACCGTAACGAAATCGTCTCGCAAAGCATGCGGCAAGAATCGCAGCAGGTAAAGTTCGAGTTGTCGCTTCTCAGCCATCAGCCTTCAGCCAAATGTTCCCCGTGTACCTCTGTGCCCCCTGTGGTTCAAGATCTTCTCTGCGACCTCAGCGCACTCTGCGGTTAATAGACGGTTGCTAAGCTTCCTCCATCCACTCCGGAAACGGCCTCCGCGGTGACCCTCGAAACGCCAGAATCAACTCCCGCACAATCGTCTTCCTCTCGATCAGCCGCTGCACCAGCGCCTCCAACTCATCCCAAGACCCGCCATACCAAGCCGGAGGAATCTCTCCCGCCACTCTCCAGATCGCATCTTCATCTAGCTTTTCGATCCGCGACAACCAGGGCTCAAACGATTTCCACCCATCCACCCGCGCGTAAACTTCATTCCTCGGATACACTCCGCGCAGCGGAAAATCCGGAAACGTCCACTCCCCCGCATTAAAGCAATATCCCTGATCGATGAACGACGCCGAGTATTTCTTCTCCCGCAGCTTACGCCAGAACGCCGCCTGCCGCCCATCGGCATTGCACGTCCATTTGTCCAGCGCCAGTATCCCCGCAAACGTATCCAGGTTCCGCACCCGATCCAGCATCTCCGGAGGCAGGTAGTCCAGCACCTGCCCTTCCACCGGACTCACCACGTACCGCGACCCGAACTGCAGTCCCGCCTCCACCTGAATCGCGTGGCTCCCCAAAACAATCGTCAGTTCCGCGGTGTGCTCCACCAGCCACGGTAGAACCTCCACCACTTCCGCCGCCGGCACCGGCAGTCCCACGCGCTCGGCGAGCCGCGTCGCAAGGAACTCATTCGCCAGCACCCGCTCATGCTGTGGATTATTTCGAAACTTCACCACGTAGTAGTGCCCGTCTTCGCAGCGCATCAAGTGGCTCTGCGCTCCGCCCCGCATCCTCCTCACGTGTTGGACTGCGGTAGTCGGCATGGGTAGCGTCAATTCACGGAAAGAAAGTCGCTCTATCGGAAATCTGAACTCCGACTGCTCTGCACTCTACCCTCTGCCCGAGGTTCCTGCCTGTGACCGCCGCCACATCGGAAATGTTCATTTTCCCGCTTGGCTGTCCCATTCCCCCTGATGTTTCTTTCCCAGCCCCGCCTCCGCCATCCGCGCCGCCCACGCAATCGCCAGCGCCATCACGCAATCGTCATGCGTCCCCGGAGCCGCCCCCGTATTCCCATCGGCATACCTTACGAACGTCCGGCACTCGTTCAGCAGTCGCGGACTCCTGAACATCCGCGGCTCCTCCATCAGCACCGACGCCAGGTTCTCAACCATCGCCGGGCGGCTCACCGCCGACGTCAACCACCCATCTTGCCCCTTCTGCACGAACACCCGTGGATATTCCAGCATCCGCAGATACGCCAGTACACCGTGCCCGTGATTGTTCCTCTCCACCGCCAGCAACGCCGTGTTGTATTCCTTCCCCAGTTCCACCAGCTTCTGCGCCAGTTCCCGCGGAGGCCAATGTCCATGCAACTCCGCACACTGCGTCCCCAACGGACGATCAATTACCTCCGCACACGAGTAATCACCCTCGACCCCGCCTCCCGCCGGATCGACTCCGATCACATACTCCCGTCCCGGCTGCGCCGGCAACCAGATCGTCAGCCGCTGGTTGTCCCGCGTCTCCAACGGTTCGACCGAACCGCCCAGCGCCTGCTCCACCGCCCTCACGTCGAACACGCATTCTCCCGACGCCCGGAAGCACGACACCGGATCCTCGGCATATTCCTGCGCCGCCAGTCCTCGCAGCGACGCCCATTGCTTCCGCCGCCACGCGATCTGTTCCAGTTTCAGCTTATGCAGCTCCACCAGCTCCGTCTCTTCATCCGTCAGTGGCGCAAAATTCGCCCCCGGTTCCATCGCGTACTCTGCGTCAAACCACCACGGAAAAAAGTGACGCGTATATCCCGTCTCCTCCGCCCGCTGCCACTCCTCATAAAACAGCCCGCCCGCCCCGTTCGCCGTCGACTCCAACACAATCTCGCCGCCCGGCACCACCGCCGCCCTCAACGACGCCAGTGCCTCGTCGCCTTCTCGGCCCCAGTGCGATAATTCCGAGCAATGCAAATTCTGGATCGTTCGTCCCCGCCCCGCATTCTCCGCCGCTGAAGCCAGACAGTACTCGCTGTCCAAATGCGGAAACACCAGCTGCCGCGCGTTGCGGTACGAAGTTCGCAGATAGCCTCCCCGTGCCTCATCCGGCAAGTTCTCCCAGAATCGCCGTACGATCCGGAAAACGTCCTCCGCCGATTGCCTGTCCTGCGTCACTTGCATGCTCAGCGTGCCCGGCTGCGAGATCGTCTGCGTGAAGAATCTCGCCGCGATGTACGTCGTAATCCCCACCTGACGTGCCTTCAGCACCACATTCTTCTTGGCTTTCCGCTTCCAGCACTCCCAGGAATACTCCTCCTGCGCCCGGTTCAATCTGAAACACGCCCGGTTCGCCGTCTTCGTCCGGATCTTCAGAAATTCTTCGATGAAACAATCCCGCTCCGTATCTTCCCGGCCCGGTCGTAGACCCTTCCTAAGTTCATCCAGGTTTTTCCCCAATCTCTCCAAATACTCAGGCGTCAAGTCTGACTCCGTCACAGCCACCCCCTTACCGGCTGCACAAGTCCCGGAAGTCCTCCCTGTGTTCCTCTGTCTCCCCTGTGGTTTATGCTCTTGACTGTTGTCGGCCCGCCCGAGGCCCGCGCCGCGGGAAACACTCCCATTTCAATGCGTGGCGCTGAAGTTCTCCGGCACATACGCGTACGCCCCTATCTCCCATCCCGCCCCATACGAATTCTGATTAATTCCCAGCAGATCGTATTGATACTCCGCGCCCAGACTCGCGCCCGCATCCCTCACCGGTGAATTCACCGTGGGTCGAAAATCCGCCTCGATCCCACTCGACGGACAAACGTAATAACTGCCGGCCACATAGCCCGAGGGCACCACATCGTTCGGCTGGCACGACAAAAGAAGATTCACCATCTGCGTGTTCGACTCCAGCATCGCGCCTCCCTGAACTAGCGCATCCATGAAGTTCGCGACTTCATCCGGTCGCAACTCGTTCACATGCCAGAAGTACCCGATCGGTCTTCCCCAAAGCGCGTTCTTGAACACATCCTGACTAACCAGATTTCGCATCTGCTGATAACTCAGATTCTGGTAGTTAGGTACCACACCCTGGCTCAAGATGTTGAACACGTCGTACCCCTTCGCCAGTGTCGCATCCGCGCCGCCCAATACCCATGTGGAGCTGAGCGATCCCGTACCGCGCACGCCCTCGAATCCAAGTCCGTTGGCGATGTTTTCCGTCAGCGCGTCGCCGTAGGTGCCCGGCATGACGTAGATCAGGTTGCTAAGGTTCAGCCCGGAAAGCCCCGAGAGGTTTTGGTTAAACCAGGACACTGCCCAGGTCATCTCGTCGGTTTCTAGGTTCGTTTCGTCGAAGAGCACGCAGCCTGGCGTCGAGGGAGTTGCTGTACAAGTCGAAGCTACAGGCAAGGTATTGGGCAGCGTCATTGGACCCGGTACCCCGGGGCTCGAGAACGTATTCGCAAGGGAAAAGGCGTGCGCGCGCCCCTTCGCGAACTCATTGTTATATGCGGTCGCATCCACGGCATAGCAAGTCGGCTGTGCCTGCAGCGTCGGGATGACATCGGCGAGAGTATCGATTTGCCCCGCCCTCGGCGTTCCCCCTGGCGGTACGGGAGTCAGGTCCCAGGAGTGGTAGCACGTCGAGCTGTAGGGCGACGTTGTAAGCGTGAGATTCCCGCCCCCGCCGCTGTGCGTGATGCTCATCGTGTAGGTGCCCGGACCGACGTAGGCCAACAGAAAAGCATCACAGGGAATAGGCCCGTTGACATCGTTGCATGGTGTCGTCGAAGGCGGACTCCAGTATTGATGCGAAACGGAGTGCGTGTTGATGTCCCATCCCGCATTGATCCAGCCCTGCACCTCGCCGATAATCGACTGCGAATAAGTCCCGCCAGTAACCACCGCGATCGACAGCGGCACTGACTTGGCGGTCATGATAGGAAGCAGCCCGTTTACATAGGTGTCGCTGTACTGCACGAGGCCCGGATCGTCATAAGTCACCGTCGTATATGCCGGCCACCGGCGCCACTGCCGGATCCATGGCGGCGTTTGAGCCGCTATATTGTGCGACCCAGCCGTCGGTCCCGGCGTTCCCGCAACATCGACAGCAAGCGCCGTCGCCAGGTAGTTCCCATACAGATGGCAGTAGTCGTAATTCACCCCGCCGTGCTGGTTATCCACACCCAGCGTATTGTCCATGATCCCGTAAGTGCGGTTCCCATAAGCCCGGCAGTTCTTGATCTCAAACGCACACCCGCCGCTGCTGTATCCATTGAAGCGGTAGCCCATGTAATTCATATTGGCATCGGTGTTATAGAGATGGATGTCCACCGGCGTGCCCGTTGGTTGTACATAGAACCCGATGGGCACCGTGCTGTTTTCCACTTCACTGTTCGCGGCAATGTTCGCAAGCCAGATATGGTCGCTCGGCCCCTGTACCTGCACGCCGTAGGCGTCAAACCAGTCAATTTGTAAATGCTGAATCTCCAGCCACGAGACTCCGTTCAAATTCAGCAAAGTCTCGCCGCTGAGGACGATCGGTGTGACTGTGGAGTAATGCGGCGCCGGATTGCCCTCGGCGCTATACACATACAAAATGTAATTCGTCGAGTCGTACCAGAAGTCTCGATCGTGACTAAGGGCCGCCTGACTCCCCTGCGCCGTCCCCCACGTCGTGCCGAACCGGACATACTCTAACTGGGATGGCGGCTGTGTCAGACAGTAGAAGCCGCGAATGCCGCACTGCACCACATTCGCAAGCCCGCTCGTGGGCGAATAGAGCGTTGCCGACCAAACGTTCGTGCTTCCCACCTGGGTCCACCACTGCGCTGAGATCGGCAAATATCCCGTCAAGTGCGGCGGCTGACCGTTGCCATAACTGTCGATCTTGATGAGCGCGCCGCCCGTAGCCGGATTCGTCCCGCTCGAAGGCGGAGTTAGCGTTTCATTCCAAGTACAGTCCCGAAGCAGGTTGATCGTGTCACCCGGTTGAAAGCTGGAGATCCCAACTTCCAGCAAAGTCCGCCACGCCTGTTGCGGACTGGTGCCCGGATTTCCATTCGACCCATAATTGCAATCCACATAGTAATTCGTGGCGTGCGCGAAGCTGGCGCAAACCAGCAGCAGCCCAAATCCAAAGAGCGCTGTGCCAAGTCTTGGATGACGTTGTAGAAGGATCATGGCCGATCATTTGCCCTCAGACTCCAATAGAAAAGCCCCGCCGGAGCGAGGCTTGAGGTTGATTGAATGGCTTGCCGCGGAATCACCGCAGGTAGATGCTCGGCACGGAGCCCACGGCCAAGACGTCAGAGGGGATCGTGATCCCATTGTTCAAGGTGCCACCAGAGCTTACGGTCTCTGCGGTGTTGCTCAGGAATGTCGGCATGCTGCCCGCGCCCAAAACGGCGCAGCCGCTGGTCGCACTGGCGGTGAGCGCAATGTAGTATTTCCCCGGCTGTAGCGTTGAGCTGCCGACCAAAGCCGTGGTGTGCCAGCCGACAGAATTAAATCCGCCCGCCGAGGCGCTCGTGTTGCCAATATGAGCATTGCCGGATGCCGCGATGTTTCCCGACGTATTCAGGATGCCGATGTCGTAGGTGCAGCTCCCGGTATCGGCGGTCTGCACATAGTAACTGAATTGCACGGTGCTTTCCGGAAACATCAGTCCAAATCCCCAAAGCTGAGCTTTCGCGCTCGCGCTGTTAAACGAGGCCGTGATAGTGCCGCCTGTGTATAGCGAGATCGGCCAGGGTATTGAGTACGGCCCGGCCACGACACCCGAATCGGCAATCGCGCCCGCTCCGCTCGCCTTGTCATAATCCCCAGCCACCAGTGTTCCGGTCGTTGGGTAACCCGGCAAGGTCGTCCCCGATGGCAATGTCGGCGTTCCGCTCAGGTTCGCGGCCGTGCCGGTAGTGTTCGCTGCATTGTTCGGAATGTCACCGCTTACCAGCGCCGGCAACTGCCCGTGCGGAAGCGTCCCGGTCGTCAAATCCGACGCCGACACAGTCACATTAGACGAGAGTGCATGACCGTTGACGGTAGTGCTGGTCGGAACGTAGCCCGGAACCGTAGGAGAGCCAGTGAAGACCGGTGATGCAGTTAGTGCCAGCGTCGTTCCTGTCCCCGAGGTGCTGTATGACGTCCCCCACGCAGATCCCGTCGAGTTAGGAATTCCAGCGCCAGGGTACACCATCCCTCCTCCAGAGGAAGGCATGCACGACGCCCCGCTTGCCAACTGGCACCTGAACGTATTGTCGGACCCGACGCCCAGCGAGAAAGCCATCCCGCTCGGCACCGTAACTGTCGTTCCCGTCCACTCCTGCCCTGACCACTGCGTCGGCCCGCTGCCCGTCTGGTTGATACTCCCCGCTACGTTAAGATTTCCGCTGAGCGTTACGTTGCTCGAAAATGTCTTCGCCCCGGTGATGGTCTCCGTGCCCGCCAGGTGAACGACCGCTGAGTCCACCGCCGCCCCGGTAACTTGTGATACAGAATAGTCGCCCGTCGCTGCCGTGACCGCGCCCGTACGTCCGAATACAGAAGCGACATTACCGCCGCCACTACCCTGCGGCGCTTGTAAGCTGACGCGCATGCCGTTCGTTTGTCCAGATACCGCATTAGTAACATCCACATAGCCGATTAGCTGTGCCCCGGGTTGTGCCCCTGATCCAGTGTCGTGACAATCGCCCGCCGTGCTCGTGCTGGCAATAACCGCATCTCCAGCAGTAGTTGCATTGTCGAAGATGCAATAAGCGTAGCCATGCCAGGTTATCACCGCATTCCCGCTGCTGCCGGCGCCGCCTTGCACCACGCCAATCACGCCATTAGTTGACGCCGTACTCGCCAGCACTGCCTGCGCAGGACTGCTCGTATTGAACACTGCCAACTCGTCCAACACTGTACCAGTCGACCCGTCATTCGGGATCTCGAAATCGTTTCGCCCGTATACAACCGAGTCAAACGATGTCTTGGCGAAGACGCTCTTAGCGGCGTTCCCGGTGTTACTTCCTAGGTTGAATTGATTGTCCATCCAAGGCTTAAGGTTGCCCGTGGCATCTACCACCCATTTCAGTCCGCTCCCAATCCAAAAACCTAACCCAGGTGCCGAGGCCGATGTCGCGTTCTCACTACGTATCACAGCATAGTTATCCGTCGTATCGAATCCCAGTGACGTTCGCTGCCACGTCGTGTTATTCGTGAAAGTTGAATACACACGAAAGTTCTCCGCGTTGGTTCCATTGCGCTCCTCGATATTGTCCGCAGGATCGCCGCCCGGGTCCGAGTTAAATAGGTTACTCAACCCCAACTGCATAACTTGTCCGTTGTTCTCAATGACCCGCGGCGTATGGGTAGCTGAATCAAACCAAAACACGCCCCAGTTAGGAATTCCGGCAGGCTGCGTGGTTTCAGAGAGCTGAATCACATTGGCCGTTGTGCAATTCGCATTCCCATTCGCCGCAATGCCGGTAGCAAACGACCCGCTGCACTGCGTCGGAACGGCCGCCAGCGCCAGCGCCGTCCCCGCCTGCCCGCTGATATTCGAACTCGTAAAAGCAACCCGGTTTGTTGTGCCACCAACGTTCACCACCGGCAACCCGGCAGCCGTATCCAGCCCAATGCCGCCAACTGCGGGGACGTAGCCACTCCCTTGTGGCAGTAACAAGTTCCCGCTCATCGTGACATTGCTTGTGAAAGTCTTCGCCCCAGTGACCGTCTCAGTGTTTGCGAGATGGACAACCGATGCATCCACGGCGGCCCCTGTAACTTGAGAAACCGTATAGTCGCCACTGGCGGATACAACTGCTCCCGAACGCCCAAACACCGAACTGACATTCCCACCACCACCGCCAGATCCGCAAGGACTTCCGGTGGATGCAATCACGCCCGAAACGACATTGAGACAACCGTTCGACAGTCCAGCAAGCGTAACGCTCTGATCGAACTTTGCCGGAACGTTAAACTCTCTCAGGGACGCAGTTAGCCTCTCCAGCCAGCTTGATCCATCTCCCGCATTGTTAATGTAACTGGAGATAGCAACTGGCGAACCGAAAGCAAGCTGCCCTGCCGTCAAAGCCTTCGACCCGCTCACATCTGTGCCGATGAAGGTGTCGCTGGCGTTGGCGGACGGGCGGTATCCCGGAGTCGTCATAGTCAATCCGGGGTTGGAGTCGACCAAAGTGATGATGTGATGGGCGCTGAGTGTCGCCGTAGGAGGTAGTAAAAAGTTAAGCTTCCCCTTAGTGAACTGTTGGCTATTGGCAGGCAACCCGTCCGCCATGAAAGTAGCGGTTTGATTATAGAACGTGTCCTGACTGGCACCGCAAACTATCAAATTCCCAGCAGAAGCGTTACCACCGCCTAGACAATGCTTGGCAACAATTAAAGGACTACCTTGCAGCCCGAGACCAACCATATTTTGTGGATCAAGCGTAGTCTCGACGGACGAGCTAACAGCAACAATCGAACCCGGCCAGAAATTCAGCGAACCATTGTAAGTTCCTGTATTGATTGTATTGTAGGGCGATGTGTTAGGAACGCCCGTATCAGTGTAGCTGCACACCAACCCAGCACATTGAGCAAGCCCAGTTGCCACTGATCCACAGGCCGTGAGAGAGCCACCGGGACAATTTCCATAACTGGGTTGAGGATAATCCGCATTAGGAATCCCCATGCGAATCAAGTCATAGGTGATTATATCTGCCCCACTTGCAACGCGGGGCCAGTTCACAATGGGAGAGTCGCTGCCTGTTGAAGACCATTGAAGCACTTGCATGGGAGACGTCCACGTCCCAGCGGTGCTATCGTGAGCTACGACAAAATATGACAGTATCGTGCTGCCCCCTCCACCGGTCAGAAATGTCCCGTACGGGGCTGCGCCTTCCACGGTGTTAATAGCCGCGGAACTTTCCCTCCCCACAATCAATCCGGCAATCCCGGTACCGGGGAACGGGGACTTGGGCGGGGATGCCGGATTCTCGCCGAGATTACTCTCCGAGTATAGATTCCTGGCAGAAACGCCGAGATAGTTACCCTTTTCATTGGAGACATGAACTTGCCACAAGCGAGTGCCCTGAATGACGGTATTGTCGATGTACACTCCGTTGGAGTTATAAACCGTGACGCCGTTGGAGCCCGATATGTTAGAGTTAACGAGAGAAATGACTGGGGCGATTGTGACACCGTGCAGCCCACCCGAGAAAACGAACGAGCCAGCCCAGGTTGCGCTGTTGTTCAATCCCGCATTACTGTTGCCGAAATGATCGATGACTGCCTGCTCGTCGTCCCACATATCGAAGAAATTGTTGAAGTTCCCCTCTGCATCAAAATTGTCAGCAGTAATATCGTAGAAATGGGTCGCCATCGCATTGTCCAGGATGGCGCAGTACTCTAACGCAACCACGCCGGGAGTGGCTTGCGACGCAACGTTGCTGCCAGAGTCGGCATATCGAAATGTGGTTGACGACGAGGTACACGGCGCGGGGGACGATCCAGCACCACAATCCGTGACAATAGCGTCTCCCCAATACGCGCCGTTGTCAGTAAACAGGACGGTCACCATGTCCTTAGGGCGGAAGTTATGAGGGACGGAGGTTGATATGGTTGCGTAGCCGCCTGTCCTTACCGTGTTGGTGATGTTCACGCCTGCGTAAGCCGAGTTGGAAGAGAAATCGGTGGGAGCACGAAACGACAACCCTTTAATCGAATTTTCTGGCGCGTCGTTGGAGCTAACCGAATCGCCAACTTGCAAGCACGCGCCACGTCCGAGACAGTTCAATGATGCTCCATAACCGTCGAGTTCCGATTGGTTCATGTGAACGAAAATGGTCCCGTAGACGTTATAGGTGTTCAGCGAATGGGGATCGCCAGGGCCAGTGCCAGGGATGATGACGTGGCACCCGCCATTATTCCCCCAACTCGACAACGGAGTAGTTCCACACGCTGCGTTCAGCGTCTCCTGCAGGCCAGAGGAGGCCGAACCAATTGTGTATCCAGCGGCATAGGAATAGAACGGAGTGAACGTAATCGTTCCTGACGCTGCTCCCGAAGTACATCCCCCGGCGGCAGTAATTACGCTGACAGCTTCTCTGTTTCCTCCGCCGGAAACAAGAACCTGATAACCGGCTCCGCTCGTTGTATCGATCCCAACCGGACAAGGAATAAGCGTGACTGTTGCCTGCGACCCGCCTGTTAATGAACTGGAGATGGTCTGTGCCCAATTCAGCGCCGTCGTGGCATAAGTAATCCCGGCCGGCGCGCCGCCGCCACAAGATCCCCACGTGGAGTTACCGTTCAAGCAAGTAGCTGAGCTGGCGACTCCCGCTCCCAATTCGCCGGGCGGAACAGTCCCATTCACCAAGTCCGCTTTCACCGCAAGCCCGCTGTCCACATAGTGCCGGTCGGCAGCCTGGTTAGGCGCGGTCGGATCTGCCGGCAGGGTTAGCGGACCAGTCATGGTTCCGCCAGCGAGGGGAACATATGATCCCGAGCCGACGTTCGCCACCGCGGCATCCACATAACCCTTGTTCGCAGCCTCATTGGCTCCGGCCGGCGGCGGTAGCGACGGAGGCACCGTAAACTGCTTCGTGCCGGTGATCGTTTCCGTTCCCGCCAAGTGCACCACCGTCGCGTCGACCGCGAGAGGTGCCACGGCCGCATTCACGTACTGCTGCGTCGCGGCGAGATTCCCAAGCCCTGTACCCGGTGTCGTCAGCACCGCGGCAATCGTTGTCGGCGATGTCGCCGGAACCGCCCAATATTCCGTCCGGACGGTTCCGTCGTCCAGTTGGAAGACCACGACATAGTACGTTCCCGCCGGAGACGCGCCCACGTTGGGAACCAATTGCGCGGTAAACGCGCCGAGCGGTCCTATCGTTACACTCAGATTGCCCGCTGCCACCGCGTCCCCCTCTGCGGTCTGGAACGACGGCCAGGAAATCAGCACAGTGCCCGACGCGGCGGTTCCGTCAGCCCGATACACTGTGCCGCTGATCGTTGTAAGCGCTGGCCCTTGTGCCTGCGACTTGGTCGACAACGTCAACGCGATCAGCAGTACCAGCGCCAGGGAAATCGCCGCCTTCGCTGCCATCGGGAAACAGCCGTTATTCACCGCGAACGGTCTGGGCATCTCTTGTTCTCTCCTCGTGAGCGCACGCGACCCCACTTCGGGCCAATAAGAAAGCCGCTCTGCCGAGCGGCGCGCCTTTCTCATATTTCCTCCCAACGCAATTCCGACGGTTAGTCTGAACTCCTCGGCTCACTCTCAACTCGCGACTCCAGAAATCGCCGCACACTCTCCACATACACGTCCGCGAAGTCGACCACCGGCCTTCGCGTCTCGATCAGCGCCATGGCCGCTTCCATTTCCCACTCCATCGCGCATAGTACCGCCAACGTCATCATCGGAGCCCGGTGCACCCCTGCGGCGCAATGAACGTAAAGCCGCGTTTCCGGGTCATCTAGCGCTTCCAGCGCAAAATCGACGCCGCGTTTTAGCAGTTCCGGGGGCTTCGGCAAAAAATCGTCGTCGGTCGAATTCCACAGCACGCGGATCCCGTGCGGCTCCGCCAGCGGCCGGTCATCGAACTCGATCTGCATGTTGAGCACGTGGGTCACACCGGCTTGCGCCAGTTCTTCCATGTTTCGCGCGTTCCAGATCCCACCGCCCAGCGCAACTCGTTCCGTGACCCAGGTCATGTCCATGCTGCGTTCCGGCCGCCTTCCCGACCCAATCCTCAATCTGCGTCTTACGATGATTCTGATTCTACGTCACCTTTCCCGGTGCTCCCTTCGTCATGGCTGACCGGGAACTCTTCGTACAACCCCAGCTTCTCGATGAGCGACTTTGCCACCGACTCCTGCTCTTCGACCCCGCCCCCCGCAGACGTCGGAAACATTCCGGCGATCTCCCAAAGAAAACGCAATGCCAAAACGCTGCCGCGTTCATTTACCGACCGCACCACGCGCTGGGTCATATCGACCGATGCATCCACGATCACGTTCGTGACTCGGTTCCGCGCGTTCTGGAGTTCGTCCGGCTTCTTGGGGACCTCAGTCACCCCCGTCGACGCCTGCGACTTGTGCGATCTTGACCTGCCCTTCTTGGTCTTAGCCATCTGCTCACCTAAATAGACAAAGGGCGCGATTTGCGTCGCGCCCTTCAGAGTTTTTCTTTTTTCCGACTCTTAAGTCTAGGATATCAAATCAAAGGGGGAAAACGGACAAATTTTCGATATTTATTTTCGCCTTCGTTTGAGTCACTTACGTCGAAATTGTAATTTTTACCCTCTTGACAAGTTTTTGGACCTCTTGTGGCCGAAGTCAATTCCTCCATCAAATCACCCGCCAGCAGGATCCGCGAGAGCTGGTCGAGCGCATCTTGTAGGAGCCGCCGAACGTTTCTAGGAGTACAACCGAGCAGGCGCGCTACCTCGTCTATGCTGTATTCCTCCAAGACGCTCATGGCCAACATCTTTTTTTCGATTACGCTCAGCTTCTCGATCGCCCGTTCCATGTCGGCCACAAATATCACGACGTCTTCAAAGTTTCTCATCGCGTACGACGTGACCCGCGACCGGAAGAACTCGCGACCCAGTAGCGACGGCAGCCTGCCCACCTCGACCGAGGCCCGGGCATACCGCCGCAACAACGCCACCGTGCGTCTGCGGTAGGGCCACAGTTCCATCTCCGCTTCGCCAAACAACGCCAACGGCGGTAGTTCTGCCTGCCCCATCAGATTCCATGCTTGTGCGCTTGTCATGCCCACACCTCCATCGCGGCCACGCCCTCCAGATATTCGATTCGGGCCAGGTTCTGAAGGTCTTCTCCTTTAGCGTCTTGTTGAACAGCCGTTCCTTGCATGCGCGCTTTCCGGCCTCGCGCTTTGCGGGGCGGTGCCTCCCCAGGGTTTGGCATTGCTGATAACCGCACACGGCAGCTCGCACAATACACGCCGTCTGTTCCCAGCGGACGCAGCCACAATCCGCCGCACCGCTCGCAATATTTCAGTTCGACTTGGATTTCCTGGCCTTCCATTCTGCTTATGAAGTTCATGATTGCCTCTCCGTATGAAGTGGAAAACATTCAAACCAACAAAAAAGCCCCGGTACCGATTTCTCGGCCCAGGGCCCGTTTCTCTTACGATGACCTGTCGTGCTATTTAGTTGGGGACAAAGCAGTTACTGCAGCCTGGCGGTTACCCCAGACTCCGGTTGTCGGAAGTAACCCTCCTCGTAGCCAGACTTGAGCACCTGCCCGTTCTGCACAATGACGCTCAAACGCCCGTTGAAGTGAATGGCCTGCAACAACCGTTGCATGGCTGCCGAGAGCACTTCCGCCGCGCGTACCTTCCGGCGGAACTCTCCGAAGCTTCTCTCTTCGTTTTCGTGGGACTGTACATCTATCATGGCTGACAACCTTTCTTGCGATATAAGTGCATTATGAGACATAAAATAAAATCATCCTATAGCTCACAAACGACTAAGTCAAGAACTTTATTCCCTTATGGATGTTACATTTGTGTTAACAATAGCGCTTGGCTATTGCAGCGTGTTATACTCCGACGATGAAATTCCGCATGCTTCAAGAAAATCTCCGCAAGGCGCTTTGGGAACGCATTGACGCAGGGGAACTCACTGGCTTGCGTCTTGCGGACCAGACCGGCTTCAAGCAAGCCCACATCTCCAACTTCCTGAACCGCAAGCGCGGGCTCAGCCTGGAAGGCATGGACAAAGTTCTGAACGTGCAGCATCTTTCGGTGCTGGATCTTATCGATCCGGCCGAAGTCAACCAGCGCGCCTCGATCCTTCCGCCGAGCGAGGACGAATTCGACAACGTAGTGGTCGCCGACGCGCCTATCGCGGCCTCCGAAGCGCTGATTATGAGCATGCATGTCAAGGAGATCCTGAAGTTCAAGAGGAGTTTCCTGAAGCGCTTGAAGGAGGATGTGGAAGGCGACCGCAGCGGCTGGGAACGCTTTGTGATCATCAAGGCGGATGCGCACGAAGGAATGAGCATGTATCCCCGCACGATACCGGGCGCCGCCCTACTGCTCGACCGCCACTATAATTCGCTGATTCCCTACCGCAAGGGAGAAAGTAACATATACGCTGTGCGTAAAGATGAGAATTGCACAATCAAGTATGTTGAGACTGCGGAAGGCCACTTAATCCTGCGTCCGCACAACCCGGCCTACCCAATTGAAATAATCAGCCTGGAAGACGGCCAGAGGCCCGGCGACCACATCGTGGGCCGCGTGTGCCACGTGGGGATCGAAACGTAGAGGGTAATTGTGGTACAGTTAGTGCGTTCTACTAACTGGAGAGGGATACTAGCGCGGGGTGTACTAACGTAGAGTACGTAGAGTATGCGTCGGCTCGCACTCTTTAGTTTTGAGAACTCGCTCAACGTGCAGACGTCTTCGGGCGCCACGTCGCAGATCACAAAATATTGCAGACCGTTCTGGCGGTGGGGGCGATGGCCCGGCATCTGGGAGGACTTCTTAGCGGGGTGAATCACCCGTAGCGCTATACCTGTCGATTGTTTCCGAAACTTCCCTAACCAAAGCTCTGTGGCTTGTATTTGACCACCAGGGTCTGACTACCAGGATCGACGTGTTGCATACCAGCGACGGTTCGGTGACGTTGGATTAATCTTGAACGAAGCGATAATCTCAGAGAGCAAGTTCGCGTCTTAAAACCTTATGAACTGGAAAATCTCTGCTCTTCTGCTGGCGGCGCTTTCGGCCGGTGTGCCTGCCTGTGCCCAACACTCTTTCTCCCAGCCGGTGCTGGATGTTTCCGCCATGGATAGAACCGTCGACCCGTGCGTGGACTTCTACACGTACTCATGCGGGGGATGGATCAAGAAAAATCCGATTCCGCCGGACCAGTCGAACTGGAGCACGTACGGCAAGCTCGAGGACGGGAACCGTGCGCAGCTGAGGACGATTCTGGAAGAAGCGGCGAAAGCAAACGGCGCGCGGGATGCGGTGACGCGTGACGTGACACACGATGTGACACAGAAGATCGGCGATTACTACGCTTCGTGCATGGATGAGGCGGCCATCGAAAAGCTTGGCGCCAAGCCTCTGTCGCCGGAACTGGAGCGCATCGCGGGTCTGAAGTCGAAACGGGATCTGGCGGAATATGCCGCGACCGCACAATTTCCGCCTTCGCTCGAGGGCGGGGGAACGCTGTTCACGTTCCGCTCGAATCAGGATTTCAAGGACTCGACTCAGGTGATCGCCGAGGCCGATCAGGGCGGACTCGGATTGCCGGATCGTGATTACTATTTGAAAGAAGACGCCAAATCCGAAGAACTGCGCAAGGCTTACTTGGCGCACGTCGCAAAGATGTTCGAGCTGCTCGGAGACAAGCCAGCCGATGCGGCCACCGAAGCAGCGAAGGTGATGCGCATCGAGACCGCGCTCGCCAAGGGTCAGATGACCCGCGTCGAACGGCGCGATCCGCCCAAGCTCTATCACAAGATGAGCGTGGCGGAACTGCAACAGCTGGCGCCCGCTTTCGGCTGGAACGCATATTTCACAAAAACCGGCGTGGGATCGCTTGGCGCGCTAAACGTGGTGACGCCGGACTATTTCCGCGCCATGAGTGAAGAAATCGAAAAGGAAAGCCTGGAGGACTGGAAAACGTATCTGCGTTGGCACGCTACGCACAATGCGGCCAGCGACCTTTCCGCTGCGTTCGTAAAAGAGAACTTTAGTTTCTACGGCAAGACGCTGCGGGGGCAGGAGGAGTTGCCACCACGCTGGAAGCGCTGCACCAATGACGTGGATAACGACCTGGGAGAAGCGCTGGGCCAGGCGTATGTGGTGAAGTACTTCAGTCCGGAGGCAAAACAGGCAGCGCTGAAAATTGTGAAAGAGGTCGAAGCTGCCATGCAGAGCGAGATCCAGGCGCTGCCGTGGATGGGAGCGGCCACGAAGGAGCAGGCGCTCACCAAGCTGCACACAATCGCGAACAAGATCGGTTATCCCGACACGTGGCGGGACTACAGCGCGCTGGAAATCGTGCGCGGAGACGAAATCGGGAACTCGGAACGGGCGTCCTGGTTCGAATTTCATCGCTGGCTTGCGAAAATCGGCAAGCCGGTGGACCGCAAAGAGTGGGACATGACGCCGCCCACGGTCAATGCGTATTACGATCCGCAGAAGAACGACATCAACTTCCCGGCAGGAGTGCTGCAGCCCCCGCTGTTCAGCGCGCTGTCTGATGCTGCGCCCAACTATGGCGACACCGGCGCCACCATGGGCCACGAACTGACCCATGCGTTTGACGACGAGGGTAGCCAGTTCGACGCGCAGGGCAATTTGCGCAACTGGTGGACAGAGGCCGACCGCAAGGAATTTGAGCAGCGCGCCCAATGCGTTGTTGACCAATATTCCGAATACACGATCATCGACGACATCAAGATCAACGGCAAACTCACTAATGGCGAGGATCTGGCGGACCTCGGCGGAACGCTGCTGGCGTATTTGGCGTGGAAGGAAGATACGAAGAATCTAAAGCTGGAACCGCTGGATGGGTTGACGCCGGAGCAGCGCTTCTTCGTCGCCTACGGGCAGAGCTGGTGCACAAACGAGCGCGATGAAAATAAGCGTCTGCGGGCAACGGTGGATCCGCACTCGCCGGAAAAATACCGGTCGAATGGCGTGGTCGCGAACATGACGGAATTTCGCGCTGCGTTCCACTGCAAACCGGGCCAGCCGATGGTGCGGGAGAACGCTTGCCGGGTGTGGTAGGCGGGGAAGGCTGCGGGGAAATTCCGGTTTTGTATCAGGGCATCGCTTTAGCGATGCCGCAGATTCCTCCTTTTAGGGGCCGGCGACCTCTAACCCTAGCCGCGCTCGAAGACGTGTTTTTCTTCCAGTTGCTGACGGGCAGCGGCCATCTCCGATTCGAAGCGGTCTCTTTGATCCATCAGGGCGGGCAGGGCGGTGGCGTAACGGCGAGCCGTGGTGAAGAGTCCCTGCTGTGCGAGTCCGGCAGCGATTTCGGCGATGTGATCGGTGGTGGTATCGAGGTAGAGAGCTTCGGTCGCGTCGCCCAGCCACACATCTCCGCCGACCAGATGCGTCTGCCAGTACACTTTGCGCCCGACCATGCGTGCGATTTCTTCGTCGGTGGCCTTGCCGAAAACCCACTGCCTGAGTTTGAAGTTGTAATGGCGGCTGGAGAAAGGCAGCGGCACCAGCTTGCCGGATTTCACGAACTCCGTCTGCTTCTGGTCGACCTCCTTGCGCAGAGCATTGATGACGGGAGCTTCCGTGTCCTTCGGTTCAAGCGAAGGCAGCACTTCCCGCAGCGTGGCGGAAAGATTCACGGCCACATGCGCGCGCAGGCCTCCAGAATTTTCCAGCGTAATCACCGTGTGCAGGACTTCAAAGTCGGCGCCGGAGGTGGCGTGGCGGAAAGGCCATTCAAGCTTGAAACTGAGCGGCAGGCCGGTGCGAGTTACATAGATGGTCTTCGATATTGGAGTCTGGGTCGGGATGCTCATAGTCGATCCTTGCGCAGTTGATCCTTACCAAAGTTGTAAGCGATTATTCTAACCTGCGGGATTTGTGGATGCGGGCGAGGACAACCCTCGCGATAGACGAGTTTCGCTACATCAGACGGGCTAGCTGGTACAGGTTCCAGACGGCGGAGGCGCCCAACAATCCGCTCAGGCCCGCCATCACAAGCAGGCTTTGTTGAGTCTCCAGCAGATCGGCGAGCACTCCAGCGACGAAGACCAAGAGGAACACGAGCATGGTCAGATGGAATCCTTGTCCCGGAAAATTGGGAGCGCCCAGCCCCAGAGTGAGCAACAGCGCTGCGATCAGGAGCGGCGCGGCGTTGCCGAAATAGCGGGTACGCTTCCATCCGAAATATGCGACGAGCGCCACGGGCAGGGCGAACATCAGCGGCGGACTGCCGGCGAAGATTGTTAGCAAGACGCTGCGGTAGGAGACGGACATTCCAAACGCAGCGGGTTCGAAGTTGATCCAGTGCGCGTGCAGCATCCCTCTCCAAAACAATGCAGGCTCAAAAAAATAGGCGGCAAACAACAGCATCACGGCGACTGCGATTGCAGTGGCCCAGATAACGAGCACGGCGCGCGGCCGGACTGGCGCTACCCAGAGCATGAGTGGCAAAATCACGATCGTCAGCACTCCCAGCGAAAACTGATTGCCTGCTGCCAGTGCCAGAGACAGCCCCAGAAGCAGAATGCGCCGCCAGTTCCAGAGCACAACTTCGCGGGGAGCGTAGAGTGTGTGCGCCACGGCGATGGCGGTGAAGACGGTTCCGAATGCTCCCCACACCGCGCCCATTTCACCCAGACTCTGCCGCCCAGCCGCGTTCACGATCATGGCCGGCGAAAAGCAATAGAGTGCGAGCGCGATGTATCCGCCGGCATTGCCGTAGAGACGGCGTGCGACGTACCAAAGCGAAGCTCCAAGCATGACGCCGAAGAACAGGTACGGGGCCACAACCACCAAGGGTACGAATGCCTGCGGTAACCAGGAGTCGGGCCGCACCAAACCCGGCACAGCGGCGACGAGGTAGTAGAGCGGCGAGCGGTCCTGATCGTAACCATCGTGCGCGCGGAGATTACCGGCCCGGCCCGCGGAAGCCGCGCCGCTGGCGGCTTCCGGCCGCAACGATAACGATGCGGGAGTTCCCGCGATGGCGCCGCCCTTCCATTGCTCGAGACCTTGGTAGATGCGCAGAGCCTGGTCGGAGTCTGGCACGGAGGCATGCACCGTTTGCACTCGGACCAGCCAGACGCACTGCAGAAGATAGACGAGCAGCAGCGCGGCTGCGGCAAATTGCGGGGCGCGGAAAACATCGGAATGAAGAAATCGGCGTAACATTTGCTGCAACTGGGCGGACCGAGTGTTTTACCATGTCCGGGACGATGATGGATAACAAACCTTTGTCACCTTCTTCCGCCGAGCCCGATCCGCCAGCGCGGGCGGATGACACAAGGTCCTCGCTCGTCCAATCCGAGCGCAGCTCGGCAACTGCCTGTGGCAACAGCAATGCTGGAGTCGCTACACCGTCGTCTCCACTCACGACGGGTGCTCGCCGCGAGTCTCCACTGCGCGATGTTTTTCTCGGCCCGAAGGGAATCTATCCGGGCACGCGCTGGCTGATTTACCTGGCGATGGCGTGGATCATCTTTCAGGTGGAAGGCTGGCTGGTAGTGTCGCTCCGGTCGCATCTGAGCGTCCTGTGGTGGCGCATGATGATCGAAGCCAGCATGATGCTGGCCGCGATCTTACCTGGCTTCGTGATGGCCCGCATTGAAGACCGGCCATTCGGCGACTTCGGCTTGCCAGTGCGACGCGCCTTCGGACGAAATTTCTGGGTGGGAACGCTTTGGGGAATCGGGTCGCTGAGCGTTCTGATGCTGGGGTTGCGCGGCGCGGGCGCGTTTGAGTTCGGATCGCTGGCCTTGCACGGTACGCGCATCTGGAAATTTGCCGCGTATTACGCCGTGCTTTTTCTGCTCACAGGATTTTTTGAAGATTTCCTGATGCGCGGCTATTCGCAGTGGGTGCTCTCGCGGGGAATGAATTTCTGGCCAGCGGCGGCGCTTTTGTCAGTTGCGTTCGGCACCATTCACAGCGGCAATCCGGGCGAAGGGAAGACTGGCCTCGTGGCGGCGGGATTGATTGGTTTCCTTTTATGTCTCACGCTGCGGCGGACGGGCGATCTGTGGTGGGCCGTGGGCTTTCACATGGCGTGGGATTGGGGCGAGAGCTATCTGTACTCCGTTCCCGACAGCGGCGCGGTTCTGCCCGGACACCTCGTCAACTCCAGCTTTCACGGTCCCGATTGGCTGACCGGCGGCTCGGTTGGGCCGGAGGGAAGCTACCTGGTGTTCGTCGTGATCGGAGCGCTGTGGGTCTTGTTTGACCGGGCTTATCCGGAGGTGAAGTACGGCGGAGATCAGAAGGGCTGATGCTGGTGTCCTCGTCTTCCTGGTTTTCGCGCCTGTTTACTCTGAAGGTATTAACCCGTGTTTACTACTCCCCCTCCCCCCATGTCTATTAGAATCATCAGGTTACGGAGGAATTCTCGCCAGGTCTTTGAGATTAAAGGAGTTAAAGCCAAAGTCCTGACAACAAAGGAGTTATGGTTACTTCTCAAAACCGTGGGCCTTTGGAATCAACGAGTTATTACTTGACAGATCGCGCAAAGTCTAGATTTCAAAGAACTTAGTGAAAGTTCCCGCTATAGCCACGCTGGGCTATCGGCCAGTTCCTATTATAACCGATGGTGTCAACCCGGGGATTGTCGGTAGTGGTGCAGTTTGAAATCGGGCTCATCTTCGTTTGGCAGAGTTTTGTGAACGCGGCATGCTCGTTCATCCCCAGAAAGATAGTATAATATTAATATCCTAATGTCAAATAGTATTTGACACAAGTGTAAAAATAAAATACATTCTTTTATATGCTATTCAAAGCGGAAAAACTCACGCAGGTCGAGAAGGACGTTATCGGCAGAATTGAGGAGGCTAGAAAAACCCTCAAATACAACCTTGCTACACCTCGAAGATGGAAGGGGCTACTCCGGCGCAATACACTTGCACGGGCAGTTCGCGGCTCGAACAGTATTGAGGGTTACAATGTCACCGCCGAGGATGCAATTGCAGCGGTTGAAGGCGAGGAACCGTTAGACGCTAATCGTGAATCTTGGTTGGCTGTAACTGGCTACCGCACTGCCATGACGTTTGTCCTCCAGCTCACCAAAGACCCGAATTTCGTCTACAACGAAGGATTCATACGGAGTCTTCACTTCATGATGATGCAGCACGATCTTTCGAAGCATCCGGGGAATTGGAGACCGGGCACAATCTATGTTCGAGATGAAGCGAAGAACGAAATAGTGTACGAAGGACCCGATGTTGAAACAGTGTCCGGTCTAATGGACGAGCTAATTGAATACCTTAACGAAGGTGATGACTGCCCTCACGCTTTTGTTGAGGGGGCAATGGCGCACCTGAATTTGGTAATGATTCATCCTTTCTCCGACGGAAACGGGCGCATGGCTCGCTGCTTGCAAACGCTTGTTCTTGGTCGTGACGGAATCCTTGAACCAGAATTCTCTTCCATTGAAGAGTATCTTGGACGCAATACACAGGACTACTACAATGTTCTCGCTCAAACAGGTGAGGGCTCATGGCATCCAAAGAACAATACAAAAGCATGGATTCAGTTCAATTTGACTGCTCATTTCCGTCAGGCCACAACCCTGGTCATGCGAACCAAGGTCATGGACAGACTGTGGCAAGAACTAGAACTTTTGATCTCTCGTCACGGGTTGCCGGAACGTTTGATTTATGCAATCGCAGATGGCGCGGTTGGCTATCGCGTCCGGAATGCTAGCTACCGGAACTTGGCTGAACTAAATGACATAACGGCAAGTCGTGATCTTAAAGCCGCTGTTGATTCCGGCTTGTTAATACCGAGTGGCGAGCGCAGGGGGCGAGTTTACGTGGGCTCGCCTCAAATAAAGGCATTATTCGATAAACTGAAAGCGGAACACATAAAGTCTGTTCCCGACCCTTTTGTAGCAGAAACCGCATTGCTGTTTGAACGTTAATCCTTTGTCGCTTCTCTGACGATCCGGGCAGCGGCTTGGCTGAAATCCTCGCGCAATGAATCCTTGTGTTTCTCCGTGATGTGCTTCATAAAAGCCAAGGCCAAGAGTTTCGTCGCTCCGAAGGTTGCATCCTCGCCATCATATTTGAGACCGCAGGCCGTACACTGGAAGACCAGAGGATCGTGACTCACTATACGAAGTGTGGGTTCTTTTGCCATGCCGGCAGTTTCCCACAGGCCGGGGCCGAATGCTAGCCTGTGGAAATCCAAACTGCACCACTACCGGATTGTCGCTCCCTAGCGCGGCGCAATAGATTTCGCTAGACTTATTCTTATGGCACATGCTTCCACGGACGACAAACAACAGGCGTACGAGTTGATCGACCAGCTTCCTCCGACGCAACTCTCCGCCGTCGTCGTGCTGCTCGAAGCCATGCTCGATCCCCTTTTCCCGCGCCATCGCTCACGATCCGATCGACGACGAACCGGTCACTCCCGAAGAGGAAGAAGCGCTTGCGGAAGCTCGCGAATGGTCGAAGCATAACAAGTGCATTCCACACGAGCAGGTTCTGGCTGAACTTGGGATTGATCTGCCCCCTGTTTCCGTTCACGAGATAGTACGACAAAGTTTCTCAATTTCAACACCCGCAGCAGTCGCCGGAGCTGTGGGAAAGTGGGAAACGCATGGTTTCGCGTTTTCCAAGCTTGCCGTTTTTT